>Ga0209061_1000137_pt1 | contig 243313 bp, 233 predicted proteins | sample Coa_R1_10_FD_187157 | JGI IMG/M metagenome (GOLD analysis project Ga0209061, IMG submission 187157) | Surface soil microbial communities from Centralia Pennsylvania, which are recovering from an underground coalmine fire - Coalmine... | ecosystem: Environmental > Terrestrial > Soil >... | reverse complement strand
AAGATCTATTGAGCGCATATCCAAATTCCTGCATCTATTCGCGTACTGGTACAATCACATAAGACCTCATGAGACATTCAAGGAGAGAGTGCCATCAGCCTTATCTTGACGGTACCGCGTTGCCACCACCAAGGCAATGCTTCGATTTGGCCAAAGGCGAAATGACCGGCATGAATAGTTTGTTCTGCAAGAAAAGCGTGAACAAACGCCACCTCCTCACAGGGGCGTGACTCAGGTGATGATATTTGTACTCTGTTGGCTGTTCTTTTTTTAAGGTGTAGCAGCCCTCACACATCAGTTCGAACCTATCCGTCCACGCATTCAACCTGAAATACGCAGGTGTCCTCTGCTCTATCTCACATCCGCACTTGGCGCACTTGTTTAGTCCCATGAAAGCCAAAGCAATGATACCCATGGTATATGCAAGCCTTATTCACCTTGTGGATATTTCGTCGTCAATTCTTCGAAGCATCTCGGATTCCGATAGGATTGTTCTTCCAATCTAATATACGGCGATGTGGGACTGCAGTGTTCTGATTCCAGTCGTGGTAAGAGCGGGACAGACGAAGGAAATCAAGGACCTGGAGATCGGGGCGACAACAGACGAACTGAGAATGAGAATCATCTACAACAACATGTATGTTCTAGTATGCCTCAACGAGTTCGACGCCGCCAAACTATCGGGGGAGATCATCGAGTGGATAAAGTGCAGAGAGAATCAAGTAGGGCAGTCAACCGTAGTTCTGGATGGCCAATCAGCATAGCATAGAGATGCCGTAAAACAACATTGTACACTCGTCAGAATGGAAACGAAAAACTCAAGCTCTCCCGTCGGTCAATCTCTCGCTGGATTTCCGCTATCCTGCCCTTCAGCACTCGTTCATAATCTGCTAGCCGCCTGTAGGCAGGTTTCCCTTCCTCGATTCGTTTAGTTGCACGGGCGAGGGTATTTTTCGCGAAGGCAAGGTCAACTTGCAGGGCCCACAATGGAAGCTGATCCAAAGAGGCTTCCATGCAAAATCTGTACCTTCTCATGATGATACCATGTCAATGTGAAACACGACACTATAGCCGCCACAAAATAGCATCCTCTATGAATCATGTGCGCTGCGTCGCAGGTTATCTTTGCAGTCTCCGCTTGTTCGAATATCGAGTGCCTTCGGTTGTCCAAGAGACTGTTCGAAATTGAAGCGGCTGTTCGACCTCCGCTAATTTTTTTCACCGAGTTTCGGAAACTAGGTGTACACATTTCCTCTAAATTATGCCTAGCTTAAAGTGGTTCGACACCCTTTTTATCGGCGCACTAGACTGCATCCAATCCTCGGCGGGCGACTCTGGTAGCGAATCACAGGGCGGCGAATGGTGTCAGGGGAGATCCCTGAACGACTCGGGGGAAAAATCAATCCGAAGACTTGAGCGGTTCCCCTTTGCTCATGAAACAAAGCTGCCCTCCGCCTGCCGAAGTAAAAAGCGAGGGTAGTGCTATGCCACGGTGATGCGCGAGATGTGGCTGCCAAGGGGATCCCTTCATCGCAACAACTGCCGTGGAGCAAACGACTCGGGCCTGCTGCTATCCTCGCAGGAAGAGAGTGCGCGGTCTTTTGTGGGGCTCAGTCCTACCCCTCGTAGGGAGGACTGGCTCTCAAGTAGTTGTCACCGTCGGCACTTTTCACCCGGTCCTTGTGACTCGAATGCGGATTTCAGATTGCAAATTTTGACCCGCAGTTTGCAAAAGTTATGCACTTGGCTTAACTATTCCGACGAATTTCCGAGTCTCCGATTTCTCCAATCGTTGCCAAGCGCAGATCCTAGTAACAGCAACAGCGGGAGGGACGATGATGAAGAGAGTAGACTCCGGCGCATCGGCGACCTAATTCACAGAGCAATGGAGGTCCATCAGATCCTCCTACTCGAACTCGAGCTCTTCAAGCATCGGGTCGATTCCTACCAAGAAGACTTGGACAGGGAGCAACTGAAGAAGCATATTGAAGTGTTGGCCCTGCACGTTGTGGACAGCGCGAGCGTGCTCGAGAAAATGAGAAAAGCGGTCAGCTCGTGAGTGTGTGAATTTGCGCCGCTGCTTCTTATCATGCCTTGTCCGGAAGCTGGGTGGCCATCGTCAGGATTCTGTTCATCTTGAATCGCTTGCACCGCATCGTCACCTGCACCTCGTCAACCCAAATGACCGACTCTTCTGCAGTTCCAAGTCGTGCGACTTTAGAAGTGTCTCGAGGTCCTCCATCGTCGCAATCTTGTGGAACCTTAATTGGAAGCATTGTAGGGAGAATGCCTGTTGCCATCCACATGCGGCGAAGCCACTTTAACTATAAACGCCTTTTACGGCCCCTACTCTCACGCGTTCAGGTTTTTCGGAGCAAGGGGACTGAGCGGGTGACCGACCGATAGACTATCGAGTCGCGAAGTCCTGTCCTGGAGTCAGTCCTCTGCATGTTTGCAAAGCAATTGCGCAGTAATGTTGTTACGATGCAGCAGGGTGGAGAGAGCATGCTCCCAATACTGAATCGAATGCAGGAAACTGTAAATTCCTTTGCCGCGTTCCTTCAGAGGCACAGGCAAAACTGACAGACCGAGAGATTCTTCCATCTCTGGGAAAAAGACCGAGCTTAATCAATCGACCCCCTATCATCCGCAGCAGTCGCAGATTGCGTCATCTCCTCGCGGCGAAGTCTGACCACGGCGACCCCGACCATAACCCTCAGACGTGCAATTGGCTCAAACCGTGGGTCTTCCGTCTCACAAAAGGACGGTTCAGCTACCGATTACCCTTGAAACGGTGGTGAGTAAATCATCAAGTGATACGGGCTTCCTCAAGTGAGCGTCGAAGTACCCCTTCGCTTCATTCGGAAGCGCGTACGCGGAGACCATTACGATCTTTAATGTTGGAAAACCTGCCCTGAGCGTCTTTGCTGTCTCGAGCCCGTCGAGGTTTGGCATCGTCCAATCCAAGAGAACGACGTCCGGGCGCTTCAATTCCTCCTCTGGCTTCAAGTCAGAGATAAATTCGATGAGCTCCTTCCCGTCGTCTAAAGAGTTGACGACGTTGAACCCTGCTCTCTTCAGGGCGACCGTAAAGAGCCTCTTTATCATTGGATCGTCGTCCACGATAACTATCTTTGCGTCCTTCGATCTGCCGATGTTCTCTTTCGGCCCGCTCGACGAGTCAAATGACGTACCACCCTTCCCATCAGCCTGCGATGAAAGAAAGTTCCAGTTTTCACTGTCTGCAAGCAAAAGATTATCCATTATGGTGTAAAACATAGGAGTTTGCAGATCCAAAGCTACTGCGAATTAGGCGCCGTTCGCTACGGTTTCCGATGAAACTACATCGATGGGAGCGGGATTCTTCCGCCGACTTCTTTTCTCGCGAAGTTCGACGAGCACTAAATCTCTTCTCGCAACCTCGGACTTGACAGCGTTGATCTTGCCCCTTAATACGGAGAGCGTGGAATCAACTTCTGCCAATCGCTTTGGGAACTCTTCCAGGTCTTTCGTGACCGACCCGAACTGAACTAGGAAGAAGAACAGTTCAAAGAATTTCTCTTGCTCTTCATTCATGAGTTCTAGGTCAGTCAGTGACTCTAGTTTCTTTTGATAGTTAAAATCAGCACGCAGCTCAGAGTGGGTAGTCAAAGCTCTTGTCACGTGAGCCGATGAAGCGGCCTATATATGCATAGCAAAGGGCGACCAGGTTTTTTCTGGAGCTATAAATTCATTCAAGTCAGCGGGCTCTGCTTGGTTGTTTTCGATTCTGCGTCTTTACTAACTATACGCTGCTGTTAATTTGGCAGAGCCTCCGTACTCTCTGAGATATTTGCTACATGGCGGTGTGTGGCGAATGGTGTCGGGCGGGGATAGAGATCGGAAATTCGACGATCAAGGGCAGGGAGACAAGCAAGTATGCATTAGGCTCTCTGCCGTGAGTGACCACCCGAGCGCGGAGCGGATGCTCGCCAGTCACTCGTGGAAGGTGGTGCATGTGGACATGACCAGCTCCGGCCTCTACATCAGGCGCAAGTGCGAGAGGTGCGGCATGAACAACACTTCGCTTATGACGGAAAGAGGGCTCGCAAAGACGTAGAGGCTGCCCTAATCATTCTTGAAACATATGTTTGTTGTGCAAGTATGTCCTCTCAGAACGACTCCTAGTTATTGATGGCATCATTCCAACGAAGTGGCTGTTGACCTAGTTCGTGGCGAGGCTTCGAAAATTCATATTGAATCTGTTTTTGCATTTGCCTCGTCCGAAGGTGAAGAAATGCGTATGAGCGAAGCTGCTCTAAAGCTTCAATTTTGCAGTGCAAAAAAGGAGGGTTCAGAGTCCTAAAGAAAAAAAGCGGACTCTCCCTACGCTTCGAAGGTCACTTTTTTTGGGATTAGCTACTGTACTTCTTCGGTCAAGGGTGCATCCGAAGACGTATTCCCATCTTCCGCTTTCCCGGCCTGCGGCCCCAGCGATGTCGCGGTCGCAAACCTCGGGCCCACCGTCTCAACCTTGATCTTTACCTTGTCGCCCACTCGAGCTCCCTTTACGAAGACGACGAATCCCTGAATCTTCGCGACGCCGTCGCCCCGCCTTGAAACCTCGGTTACGTCTACGTTGTATTCCTTCCCCACTTCGACGGGCTTCGGACCCTGATCCGCCGAAGAGCGCCCGTATCTGTCGTTTCCGCCGTAACTTCCTCCTCCGCCGCTGTATCTGCTTCTGTTTCCGTAACTCATTCTACTTTTACGCTACTGTAATCTGTCGCCTGCCTCCGACCGAGCATATAAGGCATTGCGTCAGGGGGCCTAAGAGAATCACCACGAATACTCTCATCGGGGAATAGGCTGATTACTCGGGCGAATGCGCATATTGAGCCAGCCTGGGATCATGGGCGTCGTAACTCTGAAGGATAATCCGGCCTTCTTCGTCTCTTGCGATCTTTCCTTTGAACGGAGTAATTTTCTGCCTCAATCTACACAATGTCTGATGCTCTTTCAGATTCGAGTGTGTTTCAAAAACTGCATTGCAGAAAGCGCAGTGTTTCAGTAACTTTTTTTTTCTCATTGCGCATCCAACATTGGTATGGAAAAGGTGGCCCCTTGTAACACTGTCGATTGTCTCCCCTGTAATTGTGACCACTCTTCCACGAACAAGAATTGAGTTTCTGTTCAGATCACTTAGCCAATGCTATGTAACGATGATGATAAATGCAAGATGCATCGCCAAGAGATTGGGTTGCGTTGTTAGTTGGACGGATCCGTGGAATCGATAGCTGAGAATTGAGCCAATACGAGTTAGAGGAACAGAAGCTGAGGAAGCTCTACGACCAAGCTCGCATTCAGGGTGATAAGAAAAAGAAAAAAGAATACAAAGAAATGATTATTGAACTCAATCGACGACGAAAACAGGAACTACGAGCAAGCCGAAGAGAATAGGCAGCAAATTATCGGATGGATGGCGCAGCGTGAGCCAAGTCGGCGTAGAACAAATTCCTAAACACAGATGTGTTCTCGGATAGTCGAATCTATGACAAAGACGATGTTCGCAAACGTCTTTGTCGTATTGTTGGCCGTGTGGTGGGTACTGCCGCCTAGATTCGTAGCAATGTCAAAGAGCGAATGAAATACCAAAAGTCCTTCGGGTCATCTCCTTTCCTCGTGGGCGACGTATTTGTTGTAATCGCGAATGGTTCTCTCCCGTTTGCCCTCCTTCTTTTTCTCCTTCTTTCTTGTGCCGTATTTGCTACTTGAGTCGGTTCGGAGTTGATGTTTGTCGTTGTTGTTACTGCTGCTTCTTCTTCTGTTGCCGCCGCCGCTTTCTTGTCGGTGTATGTTCTGCTGTTCGGACCTTGGGGTTATGGGAGTCGCCTCTTCCTCGGTGAATGGGTACGGGTTTTCACTCGCATTTCCCTTCCACTTTGCCACTCCAATTTCTCTTGAATGCGCACTGCTGGGTCGGGCGCGTGTCGAGCGGTCGAACTTATCCGGGGTCGGGGCCCTGGTCGGCTCTTCCCTCCTGGTCATCTCGGCATTCTCGGGAATTTTCTCAGCACCCTCAGTCATTTGCCCATCTGTCTCCTTTTCTCTTCTTTCGCAAGAGGTCGGACAAAAGTGACGACGAATCTTTGAAATAGAGACTTTGTCCTATCTGCTCGATCCGCATTCCATTCGCAACGTGTGCCTTGATTCTATCCTGTCGGTGCATACTGAAGTTTCACCGCAAGACAAATTTCCACTAACCAATGCGAAACAGATGATTCTTGTCCCATCTAATGGAAGACATAAGCCGAAATTTCCTCGATTGTGCTCGTGCGGAAGGAAGAATCTCCTAGAATACCATTTGTACGGAGGCATCCAATAGAGGAATTTTGGGCCATCGCTAAATTCGGTAACTTACCATAGCCATGGATTTGTGAAATGTGAGAAAGGGAAGGGAATGCTGGAGTCACAGGTGCGCTATTCCATCGGAAGAGGCGTTGCTTTTGGCCTCCTGGGCGGATTGGTCGCCTCGATTGTGCTGGGGTTGTTAGGCACATTTACGCTACACGCCGGTGGAGCACCGTTCTTCATCACAGCGTCGAAAGATTTGCTAAGGGAGGCGGGAATCGCTCCACGCCCATCGCTCCTTGATCATCCCCGGATACTCGGGTGGAGCGTCCTTGTGTTCACTGGTTTGATGATCGGGGCAATTTTCGGCGCAATCGCAAGCGGATCGTCGGCCCTTAGGGCGAGTGACACAGGAAGGGGACTAGGCCTGGGGTTCGCCGCCGGAGCTGTTACCTGGGCTGTGTTATTCGTGCCCACGGTGACTCTCATCATTAGGGCAGTACCACTGACAGTGAAATCGTTGACTGCTCCAAGCCAATTGACAATGATGCTTCTGGTCGGAGGGCTCATAGCAAACATAATCTTCGGGCTCGTCCTCGGCGGAGTCGTCGGCGCGTTGCTCCCAGCGTTTGGCAGGAAGGGACCATCCTCCAAGACAGAGAATGCTGAAACAGCAGCAACAACAACACCGGCGGGACCGAGTACACCACAGAGTCCCACGCCACCTAGCCCCGTCCCGCAACCCCGACTGCGGATGAACGCGTCAACCGCTTGAGGCATAAGTTAGAGCCTAGGAAAAATATCGAGCACGGGAGCGCAATGCCTTCGCGCCTCAGGATGCTGCCGGTTGAGCCGCCCTTACAGGTTGTCTACCAGGGGAAAATCAGTGTGAAATAGAAAATTTCACATAGTTGCCGAGCCGTGCTACAAACGTGCCTCATTAGAAAGTCTAGTGATAGGCCTCACGGGGAACCCAGAGCTATTGCCCCAATTGCCGCGGTAATCCACAAGACGAGTGTGATGAAAATCGTACCTGCGAGGGCGACGAGTGTGAACAGCCACAGGTGACTCTTGCCTTTCACCGATTCGACGGGTGCAGTCCTGAACGCCCGGACGAAAAGGTCGACCGTTCCGGAGGCTAGGGGTAGGAAGATCAGACCACCGAAGAAGTTGGCGATTGTCCCATACAGCGGCGATATCCAAAAAGTCAGGTCGGCATTCACGATATAGTTGCCGAAGGATTCGACACCCGCCAAGGCGAGGAGTTGCGCCGCGAGGACTTTGGTCTCCAGAGGTCTGGCTCTGAAGGATCCGGGCTGTCGAAACTAAGGTTGTGGCTGCTGCGTTATCTGAAAAATCGGTTACGGTCGGGGAATTGCGCTGGCACCCGCGATATTTTGCTATTTCTGCTAGGCGTCTCAGCGGCTGTTGTAGCAGATACTGTTCCGTTAGCGGAACAGAAAATTATGATCCGAACAGGGTTAGGCCAGAGGCGATTCGTTTGAATAACGACGTTAGCATGCTAAACCCAAACGATACAGGAATCGGAGTTTGGATAAAGTGGGAGAAAACAAACGATAAATCATTGCCACATCCAGTCCCTGCTAGTAGCAAATGACCCTAGAAATCGTGGGTTCACAACGAAAGAGCTGTGCTAACTCGCGGCGCTTGTCCTACATTTCCAAATTCTAGTCGGCCTTTTTCATATATGAAAAAGGAATCAACAACTGCTCGAGAATAAGCGCAACACCGTAGCAAGAAGAAGGCTACAACACTTAGAATTGAACTATTGTGGGATCGAAAGTCGTTTCCAGAGTGGCGGCAGTACGCCATCACAAGGGTTAGAATTGGACCATTTGGTAGGATTGAGCGCCTATATCTCGCCACCCACTTCTTTGGGAGAATGGGGCGGCCTGCGTTTGTTACTTCTTTTTCACGCTGCCCGCGAGAGCTGAAACTAGGTTTTTCTCTAGAGTACATTGAGCTATTGGCTTTTCTATTGCCGTCCGGCATGCTCAAGCAGCCTTGAGAATTACCAAAATTCTCCCTGGACACAAAAGACGAAGACTTCTCTTGGTCGCCGCCGTCCTTTCGTTTTCATTCATCTATTCCTTGGCCGCAAATTTTTTCCTACTCTCCGCCTCCGCCTCCGGGGGAACAACCTACTACACTGCCCAGCCCGGAGACTATCTCTACAAGATCGGGCAGAGATTCGGCGTCCCCTGGCAGAGCATAGCGCAGGCGAATAACATCGCACCGCCCTACATAATCTATGTCGGCGAGGAACTGCTGATACCCAGCGGCTCGCCCCAGCCCCACATCACCACTAATAGCTGCACACCGCCCTCCTCCATCCAGTCGGGCCCCAGGAACGTCGCGCCAGAGCTCAACTCGCTCGACCCCTCCGGCAAGTACGTGATGCTGAGGTTCGATGACGGCTATCAATCTCAGTGGGTCAACGCGCTCCCGGTGCTGCAGCGGTATGGGTTCAAGGCGGTCTTCCTCATAATCACCGGAGCACTCACCAGAGGGGGGATGAACTACAGCGTGGGCGACGGGTGGACCTACATGTCCTGGCAGGAGGTGTGGTGGCTCTACAGCAACGGATACGAGATCTCCGACCACACCACGACGCACCCGCACAGCCTCGGAGCGCTGAATTGTGCGGGCCTCCAGTACGAGGTCTATGACTCTCGCCAGACTCTCGCCCAGAACGGGATAACCTACGTTCCCTCACTTGCCCTGCCAGACGGCGAGGGATACGGCAACGCCACGGTGCTGGACTACGCCTATGCGTCAGGGTTCTCGCACGTCTACCCCGACGGGCAGGACCACAGCACCGCAATAACTAACTACGGCGGACCCAGGACGTACTGGTACGAGCTGGACGCTGCCAACTCCGAGTCGTTCTCATACTTCAAATCCGTCGTCAGCCTGGCGTCCGGATCATCCTTCGTGGTCGGGCTATACATACACCAGGTGAACGACCACGTCGCCGGCACGACCTACTACATGAATACGACGAACTTCGACCAGGACATGGCGTACCTCGCGGCCAACGGTTACACAGTGGTCCTGCCTAGCCAGCTGCCCGGTTACTAGCGGGCGGTCAATTTATGTCGAGAGCTGCTTGAGAATCATAGTCCCCCGGCGTTCCCGTTTGCGGAGGTCAGACGATTTAGAGCGCGTCGTAACCGTACTTCTCGTCGTCTATGTTGAGCACGTTTAAAGCTAGTAAACTCAAATGAGGATGTCAAGGTAGCCCGAGGCGCCTTGTAATACGCTTCCAAATCCCACTTCGCATCTTTTTACTATATGAAAACGGAGTTTACGGGGTATCTTTCGACGCTCTTTCTCTCGCGAGATCGTATGACAACTTGAACAGCCCGATTGCATGTTCTACATCGCTTTCCTCCCTGAAACGAAAGGTAATCCACCCACTATTGGGTAAAATATGGTGCGGTTCCGCTTTTTTCTCGGCCACCAGTTGATTCCTCACCGTAATTGGAAACGCGATATCAGCTTGGTAGTCTCCGTGCACGTGTCCTAACTCGCGCTTACCAAGTCTGAACTCCGTTCCTCCGAAGCGATGTGGACTGACGGCTACTCCAGTCCACTTTGAAACCTCCCTCACGATTCTCAACTGGGCATTAGCTACGACCATCGTGCTTCTCACCTTGTTCCATGCTGCCCTCCTCTCCTTCATTTTCTTCTTCAGCACAATGTTCGTTTGTAAATATCTGGCGAGAGAGATGGAGTCTCAATCGCTAGTCATTGTCGCGCCGTGCCAAGGCTTCGAATCTAAACAGACTTGTGACTGCCAGGTATTTCGGTGTTGCGTTGAGTGGGAGGACAGACTTAATGATTGCCAATTGTAACCATGATCTAGCAAACAAGCACCATAACCCTCAAGAGGAGCACGAAGGAACGGTTGGAGTCTCTCAAGGGCGAGAGGGACTGGAACACGTTTCTTGAAGAGCTATACGCAAAAGAGAGAAAGAAAGAAGGCATGAATTCTCTGGCAAAATTGAGAGAGTTACTGGACGATAAAGATCTGGACAGAATAGAAGCATCCTCAAAGAAATTCAGGAAGGAATTCAAGCTACGTTGATTTTCGATATCACCGGGCTCATTCAGGCGATACGCAAGAAAAGCGATTTCGAAGAAGGTTCAACATCCATCATCACGCTGATTGAAGTACTAAGAGGAATTGAGGACACAAATAAGAGAGAAAAAACTTCCAGCCTATTGCAGCAGGCTTTCGAGATCGTCGATGTAAATCGAGAGGTGGCTCGCGCGTACTTGAAACTCTATTTTGAACTCAAGAGAAATGGCGAGTCCTCGTCCGACGCGGATGAATTGATTGCTGCAACCGCGCTTTCGCAAGGAGAAGCACTGCTAACCTCCGACAAAGGCTTTCCAAAATTTGATCCCTTAATCAAAGTAAAGCTAGTTGCTGAATAGAGGTCTCAATGTTGTCCTGATCTTCCCCCGGAAGCATCGCTGGGATGTCATTTGCTCTGTGAATGCATGAAGGGTGATTCTGCAAAACCAGAAGTTCCGGAAAGCGGGACGTCGGCGGACGCGGTCTGAAATCAGTGCTAGGAGGGAACTATGACCCAAAACCAGGTGCCGTGACAAAGTTCTAATCGGTCGACGCCTCTCCCTTTTTCCCGCACGATCATCAGGACTGAGAATCGTGTTCCTGTGTTAAATATCTCGACTTCACCATTTACTCAATGGATGAGTGAGTGAAAGAATGGCGTTTGTTCTCGACTCCGTAGCACTCCTGAACTTAGTTCTTGCTACTGCCATCGTAGTCCTAGGCGCTTGGGTCTACTTGACTGGCAGGGAGAAGAGTCTGGCCCCATACGTCGCCGTCGGGTTCGGCCTCTTCGCAGTATCCCATGCCCTGACCCTTCTAGGTTACGGAGGTGTTGAGGCCCTAATGCTTCCGCTCAGGGCGGCCGGCTACCTGGCGGTGATCGTGGGGCTGTTCCTCCTCCTGCTGAAGGCCAAGGGGCAGCGCTCGGTTCCGCTTCTTGAGGAACCGGAAGCCGAAAGACAGTGACCGCGCCCTAATCTCGATGACAGCGTGTCCGCTCGAAGGAAGAAAGTAGGAAGGTGGGGCGGTGGAAATACCGACTCGAGAGAAAGCTCCGGCATTCCCTTTTTCACCTCGACGAAGAATGCAGAGCTGGTCAATGACCCGATCAAAGTGTACCTAACACGTAAATTAAGGTCTACACGACGATAGGATAGCAGAAGCTGCTAGGGCACTCGCGACCAAAGTCGCTTCGTCTGCTTTTTGGTTCTCGATTCTTTTATGCTGCGTTCTCTATGTTGAGAAGAGTCATTGCACCCGTCGGAGTCAGGAAGTCGACTCGCTTTAACTTCCACTTTTTCCCTCCGTTCCATATGACCAGACCGAGCGCTGAATCGCCGCGCAGGCGTTAAGAAATGCTTTGAATATCTATGAAGGAACGCTGGCAGGGGAACTGCCTTTATGCACTTTTATTGCGGTTCTCATCATCGCGAAACCGCCTTCGCTAGATTCAAGCGTTTAACTGAGATGGATAGAGGCGGTCATTTGCAACTCTATAGGAGCCGTAACTCATTGCCGAGAATACTCAAACTTTCTTTGGTTCCTCGGGGCAATTAAAATAGGGCTTCAGAGAGGACAAAGCCCAAAGTATGCCCGAAGCCAAAGAGACCCGATCCAAAAGTGCGAACCTTCAAATCGAGAAGGAGCATTTGAGTGATCTTTCTTTCCGGAGATTAAGTCAACAGCTATTGCTCTCGCATAGCAATCAACTTGATAGTCCTTCTACAGTAGTAGAGCGGTTCGGCGCGGTACAAGCCCAAGACTATGCAGGAGCAAAATGGGCACTCGGGCTACGTATGCGAAAACACACCACGGATGCGTCCATAGAACTGGCCTTTAACGAAGGAAGAATATTGCGTATTCATGTTATGCGACCAACTTGGCATTTTGTCCATCCCAAGGATATTCGTTGGTTAGTTGACCTAACCGCTCCTAGGGTGAATGTTGCTAACTCATTCATGTATCGGCAATTGGGACTCGACGAAGAGCAATTCTCGCGGAGCAACAAGATCATCGAGAAAGCTCTAATAGTCAAACACTATCTGACGCGGGCCGAACTCTCAAAGGTTCTCGAAGATGCTGGAATGAAGGCAAAGGCATTGCGTCTCGTTTATTTCATTATGCGAGCTGAGCTTGAGGGTTTGATCTGTAGCGGCCCCAGACGCGGAAAACAATTCACGTATGCATTGCTGGATGAACGCGCTCCACATTCCAGGATTTTGGACAGGAAGGAAGCGCTAGAAGAGCTGACGATGCGATATTTCACCAGCCACGGTCCTGCCACCTTGCACGATTTTGCATGGTGGTCGGGGCTTAACATGGCTGACGCCAGGGAAGGACTCGAAGAGACCGGATCTAGACTTGACCACGAAATACTTGATGGAAAGACGTACTGGTTTCGCAATTCAAGAAAACAACAAGTTATTGAAACCTCCAAGAAAGTCCTGCTGCTTCCAACATTCGATGAATTTCTTGTGGGCTACTCCTCTTACGGCAGATTGCTAAGAGGCAGAGATGAGCACAAGGAGAAGCGAGTCCTGTTCAACTCTCCGATCGTTTCCAGCGGGAAGGTCATGGGTACCTGGAAACGCGAATTCAAGAAGGATGCAGTGAAGGTGACCTTCGCACCGTTTTCAAATTTGGACAACGATGAATCAGAAGCGCTGATAGCCGCCGCTGATCATTACAGTGAATTCATGGGGATGCCTGTGATGAGCTCATTCTTTTCGGGGTAAAAGCATGATATATTCCGCCCAAGTGTAAGTACTCCTAAAAGAAGAAGAAGGCTCAACAAACTGAAGAGCATTCAATCCATGAATTTCAAGTAGGGACTTCGAGAGGGTCAAATCGGGTACGCGAAGTTGGAGCTTGCCTACAGGAAGCTCGTGAATGAGGCTAATTGCAACCATACCGATAAGGAAAACATTCTAGCAATACCTTCTTCTTCTTTCAACCTATAATGTGATTGTGTGTTGTACCTTCCAAGAGTCCGAGCTCTTAATCGGGCTCCATACCTGTGATCGAATAGATGATTTTTTAGTGCGGACCCTCATTCTGTCCAATTTATAAGACAGACATCTTCGGAACATCACAAACTTGATCATCGACTTTCACAACCACTACTATCCGAAAGCCTACATGGACGAGCTGAAAAACAGCACCGGATACGCCTCCGTAACCAGGGATTCTGCTGGCAGGCTTGTTGTAGAATATATCGGGGACTACAACATAGTCGCGGATGCGCACGTCAACCTCGAAGACAGGTTGACTGCCATGAAGAAATACGAAATAGACATGGAGGTCCTGACTCTTACAACTCCCGGAGTCGAGCGCGAGGCTCCAGAACTGGGAATCGAACTCGCAAAGTTAACCAACGACGAATACGGGAGGATCTCAGAGAAATACCCTGACAGATTCACGGCTCTTGCCACTCTACCCATGCAAGATCCGCAGGCCGCAGTGGAGGAGCTGGATCGGGCAGTCAATGAGTGCGGGCTGCGTGGCGCGATGATCTTCTCCAACGTCAACGGGCGCACACTCGACTCCAAGGAGTTCCTGCCAGTATTCGAGAAGGCATGGCACCTAGGCGTGCCGTTGTTCATCCATCCCACCTCACCGATCAACTCGTCAGGGATGGAGGAGTTCAGGCTGGTTCCAATCATGGGCTTTGGAGTCGACACCTCCCTTGCGATCCTCAGACTCGTCTTCAGCGGCGTCCTGGAGCGCCTTCCGGGCCTCAAACTCGTCTCGACGCACACAGGAGGCATCTTTCCATATTTGAGGGGAAGAATCGAGATCGGATATCATGCATATCCGGAATGTAAGGTGAACATCTCAAAGCCTCCTTCCACCTACCTGCAGAAGATATGGCTCGACACGGTTTGCTATGATGGGGACGTGCTGATGTCTTCGTACTCATACGTGGGCGCCGACAAGATTGTCCTCGGGACCGACTTTCCACACCAGATAAGTGATCTTGAAAACGCCGTCAGGCGAGTAAGAGCCCTGAAGATAGGTGAAGAGAAGAAGGAGAAGATCCTCGGCGGGAACGCGATGAAACTCTTGAAACTCTAGGACAACACGAGCTCATTTCCGCACTTGGAAGATAATCTTCCACATCCTCTCAGGCGGTCCGGGCGTTCAGCCAAAGAATTAACAGCAAAACCGAGAGAAAGACAACAGAGTCCCAATGGCGGACTTGACGAAAGATGGCAAACCTATTTTGAATCGAATCTGTTTTTGAGTCTCTACTCACACAAATCCTACCGAGAAGGGTTGTCTCCGAAGTATATTTTGAAATCGCGGAAGAAATATTTGTTCACATCGACGTGATTGTCGCTCACTTTGATTCCTTCACGCCTTAGCATCGCTATTCGCTTCTTCGCGTCTTCAGGCCTACCTGAAACCAATCCATCTGCCCTAACTACTCGATGGCAGGGGACATCGGGGTAAGGACAGGCCCGCATAGCCCATCCGACAGCCCTCGATCCTCTCGGGTTCCCTAGAAATTTCGCCACAGAAGAGTAGGTTGTCACTCTTCCTCTTGGAACTGCTCTCACAGCTTGGTACACTAGCTCATAGAAGTTCAAGCGTCGTCTTGGTTCCAACGGAGGCGTCTCTCCACTTTCATTCTTTCTCTGCGAATAAAGGCATTCGCTTTCCGCGTGACTGTGAAAGGAAGTTCTCCATTTTACGGGATGACCTACATCCTGCGATTTGTTCGAATATCCATTTCCTGAACAACCTAATCAGAGCTCGTCTATTTCATTTTGGAAAACAGATCGCCTAAAGTGCGTGTGCAACTCTTAAGTAATGACTGGAGCATCGACCTCCGATACCAGAGGGTGGAGATTGATAATGCTTCTCAGAGACAGAGTCGCAATAGTTACAGGCGCCAGCAGGGGAATAGGAAGGTCGATCGCACTTTCCTACGCTTCCGAGGGGGCCTGTGTAGTTGTTACAGCCCGTACTTCTTCAGAATTGGAGGGGTTAGTAAATCAGATAACTAATCAGGGCGGCGTCGCAATTTCAGTCCCTGGTGACGTCTCCTCTCACGCGGACGTGAAGAGAGTTGTGGATTCTGCGGTGAGAAGCTTCTCCCGCGTGGACATTCTCGTAAACAACGCCGGCGTGTCCGGTACGACCAAACCTCTTGATGGAATTGAAGAGTCGGAGTGGGACGAAGTCATGAACGTGAACGCGAAGGGATACTTTCTCTTCGCTAGGGAGGTCCTGCCGCACATGCTGAGGCAGCATTCGGGCAACATAATCAATGTGTCCTCTGGCGCCGGGGAAAGGCATCCGGGCAAGGTTGTTCGGAGCATCACGTACGGCGTATCGAAGTTTGCGGTGGAGGGCCTGAACTACTGCCTGGCGATGAGGCTAGCGGGGACCGGGATAAACGTCAACGCCATAAAGCCCGGCCCGATAAGAACAGCGTTTCACTCCTCTACACCAGAGGATCAGTTGCGACGTCTCGCGGCTGCGACTGGAGGGATACACGATCCAGAATTCGTAAATCCCCTTGCCATTTACTTGGCGGCGTTGTCGCCAAGCGAGCTCACGGGTGCATCGCTGAATGTATCAGAATGGAATGCGTCGAAATCTACTCGATGAACTGGAATCTTCCAACTAGGTACGAAAGTATCATACAGTGTTGATTAGATCCATAGTCCTAGGAGAAAGTCTTGTCGAGGCCGCCTTGGAAGTTTCCTTGAGCTGTTCCGGAGTTGACGCACCCGCTATCGCAGAGCTCACTGAACCGTGCTGAAGAATCCAAGAGATTGCAAGGACGGGGAGGCTGAGATTAGATTCTTTCGCGATCGTTTTCAGTTTCTCCAGCCTCTGGAAGTTCTCTTCGGTAGCAAGCCTGCTCAAGTACTCCTGTCCGCGGACGTTTCCCCGGGAGCCAGCCGGGGGCGGTACGCCTCTCGCATATCGCCCAGCGAGCAGGCCTGATCGCAGAGGACTGTATGCGACTATCCCAATCGACTTTGCCGAGCAAAATGGCATCGAATCGGATTCGATTTCACGTTGAAATATGTTGTACCTAACCTGATTTGCAATGAAACTCCCAAAGCCCTCCTTCTCACATACTTTTAGCGCCTCGGAAACTTGGCTTGCAGAAAAGTTAGAGCAAGCAACATGGCGAATCTTATTTTCCTTCACGAGACCGTCCAGTGTCGCCAAGGTTTCCTTCAGTGGGGTTTGCTCGTCAAATTGGTGAACGTAGTATAGGTCGATGTAGTCCGACTGGAGGCGCTTGAGGCTTCCTTCGAGCTGGAAAAGGATATTGCTCTTCGATAATAGATTGCCGCGCGCTTCCTCGAGTGGTTCCATTCCCACCTTCGTTGCAATTATGATATCATTTCGTCTGCCCTTGGCCCACTCACCTAAGATCTCTTCAGACTTACCTTTGGTGTAAATGTCAGCCGTGTCTATCATATTAATGCCAAGGTCGAAAGCTGTGTCGAGGATCTTGAAAGATACACTCCTGTCGACCTGCACGCCAAAGTTGTTTGTGCCGAGTGAAATTACTGGAACGCTTAGATCTGACTTGCCAAGTCGCACTTGCTTCAAGGTTAATCTGGCTCCATTAGATGTGCGTGGTACATCGATGGGCCCAAACGATTCGAAGCTTTGTTAGTGTTGCGGAACAAACTTGGGAAGCAATCCGCAACGCAAATTGGTTCGCTCATTTCAGAAATTAATGCTTCTACAATCTCGCCTTCACTTGGTATGATCGTTTTCCATCTTGGCAATTCGGGCTTTTCAGCGGAGCAAGTGTGCCATACTTTTCTGCAGGACTTGCTGGATGAGGACGCCGTGAGAAAGTGTCCGGCCTCGTGGCAAAGATGTGAGGATGATCGCGATCTGTTTCGCAATCCTATTGAACTTGTGAGAGTATACCGTAAAAAATTGGGTGTAGGGCGAAGGCCCTATTGAGGACTTCGCCGAGCTTAGCTTAGGTACATGTCATTTACTGTCGCACTGATGGTTCCTGCGGCGCCGAGAGGTCCGACTCCGACCCAAATCGCAACTAGCGTACTTCCGCTAGCACTACATGCTCCACCAATTAGATCATTCACAGAGTAGGGACCACTTCCTGTGTTGCAGTTCTGGAAGCTATTGAAGACAGTGTTCCCGTTGATCGTCTGCGCTCCCTGAGTCGAGCCCAAGCCGTACGTTCCACCTCCGGCGTATTGGTCTACTCCAGTGCTGATTGGGCTCCAGTTTAAGCTACTGATGAGCCAGATGTTCACGCCAAAGTTTCCTGTACCATCAATTGTAAGCCCGTTTCCAGAAGCGAGGGAACTGAGCGTGCCAATGACGTAGTAGAACCCAAGATCGTATCCGTTGTTGCTAGTTTGCGACAATGTCATTGTGAGAGAAGATCCGCTAAAGGACTCTGTGAGAGTTGCGTCTGAATATGTCGCAGAAATTGGAGAAACTGATCTGTAGAAGTGACCTGAGCCATATCCTCCCGAAGTGTATTCGGTGAAGTACATGGCAAAGGGAGTGAACAAAGTGCTGGATCCGGTTACCGTAGTCTGCAGAGTCGTCGTCGAGGTTAAAGTCTCCGTAGTCGTTGTAGACGAGAGAGTAGTCGTAGCAATTGTCGGACCAGGGACTTCTGTGCTGGTCAGCCCAATAACTGGCTGAATGCTCAGTTCGCTCGTCTCAGTTTCCAACGTTGTGACCGAGGAAGTTGCCGTATCTACGGGCTGCGTTGCGACTCCATAACTCGTCACGGTGAACGTGTTTGTAGATACCGTGCTAGTTGTGGGTGTCACGTTCAAGTTTGATGCGAACACGACTCCTAGGAGGCTAACTGCGAAAACAGACGCAAGCCCTATGAGAATAAGCCTTTTTGCTTAAAACATCTTCTATTTTTCATCTCTGTGGATTTTCGATTAGATCCGTGATCCTTAGTCTTGATACGGATCTAAGATCCTCGGTTATTCTTTATCCCGAACAAGTTTGGGATAATTACCACTCGCAGGGCCAGCACTTCGTGGTCAGTACGCTTCTGCGAGAATCCAGAACACTGCGAGCAAATCGAATAACTAATAGAAAAAGTCGAGATGCTTCGCGTCGAGTCCGAAGGGAGCCGAAGCATCACTCAAGATGCTACTTGGACACGATCCCAGCAGGAGTAGGATCAACAGAGTGATTAACTTCGCAGGACCTTCAACTTCCTCGGCGCAAGCAAAGAAGTGTGTCAGCGGTCAAGCTAGTCCTGGCACTCCAAAACGAAATGCGTAGAATGCGACCGCCCCTGACAGGCTACGGGGTGGGTTGACTTCGAGTTCCACTTTGAGTACGTTGAAGGATTGTTGGGACATAAAGTTCTGACTAAATCGCACATGTTTCATTGCTTATGTGACTCTTGGTGTGAACAATACATCGAAGAATGATGGCCAGCCCGAGCGTTTCGAAGCATTGTTAGTGTTGTAGAACACACAAGTGGCATTCAGCATCCCAAATTTCTTCGCGCCATTTCTGAGATCAGTGTGTCCACAACCTCGCCCCACATTTGGATGACTGTTTCACAGTGAGGTGTTGGGAATTTCGGTAGCTTTGAATCAAAACTGAGTAGCGAATACTTAATTTATCCCAATGAGGAGGGGAGCAGCTGCAGAAGCAATTGCAATGAAGCGTGTAATTATATCATCTTCCATAGGTCTTTCGCTTCTAGTCGTTGTTTTACTGGTTTCAGTGCCAATTCTCGTATCTGCCCAAACAAGCGATCAAATCGCCACCGTACCCGTCACCACCAATAATACTCTTTCAGCGCACTGGGTAAAGGACAAGGGCTACAGGGATGAGCTGAATTCGAGCGACATCGACTATCAGAACTTCTGGACGGACAACGCCGGCAAGATTCTCGTTTCTTCTGAACTCACGAATGATACCTTAGACGCAAACAACTCGCTGTGGTTTCTGGAGCACAATGGCCTGGGAAACTCTGGTAATTACTACCTTCCCGAGACGGTTGTGAACAGCTCTCTTGTTCTTAGCTTGAACGGCGGCGCGATGACAAACCGAATCGCAATGCTCCAGGCAACAAACAGCTCTTCGTCAAAGTTGGAGCAGCTCGGAATAGGGAGTTATTATGCAGGAGAGCAGATTCTAGCATACGTCGGATCAGATAGGCTGCTGTTCAATGGAGTGATATACCGCGCTTCAAACTCTACGGTCTTCGAGACTACAGATGGATTTGTCAAGAGATCTCTTTTTGTGACTCCTAGCGGACAACTCTATGTCTACCTCAACGCGACTCTGGCTCCGGGCGCTCCATATGCGAATGTGAGCATTCAGGTCCTGCCGCTGAATACTTCCACAAACTCAAGCGATATTCTATACCTTCAGATCTTCTCCTGGGATGGACAATTTGACAATGCTTCTCTTTATGATGGAAACGGGAATTATCAAAAGAACCTAGCGTACAACAACGGATCGCCTGCTACCCAGAACGGAACAATCATAACATACTCGAAACTGAGAAACGTTTTTGGTCAGGATTCGGTTGCCTTAAGCTTCTCCGGCAACACTGCTACCTCGCCACTTCCGGTTGACGATCTAGAGCACTGGTATCAAAACGCTGCATTTGACGGACTCAGCTGGGTAGGAGTCGCATACAGCGCTCCTCAAGATCCCGCAGGTACACTTTCAGTACCAGTATTTTCCAAGTTGTACCCTATTGAACACCTGGACTACCACCTCTTGAATGACACAGCAAGATACATCGCACTCGGCAATCCAAATGGGACGACTGTCTCCCCTCCAGTAAGCTTCGGGTTTGTCGCCTACGGCCTGGCTCTCGCCTCTTCACAAAATCAATCGCTCGAACAGATTGCGAGAGGCTACTGGAACTACTACTATTCCAGATACACATCTCATCAAGATTACTCGACTCCTTACGCTAGGTCAATCAATATTCTAGCGCTAGCTGGTTTCAAACTCTACGGTTGCAACAGTACTGTTGAGAATTTCACTAGGAACTTTGTGAACAACACTTCCGGTGGTTCCATAGAGGAGTTCGCTTGGGGAGTAGCTGCGCTTTATCAGTTGGAAAAATGCACTTCAAGTCCGGCCGATCTTGCATTATACAACTCCTTCAGCGAATCCCTTGGCACGAGCAAGTCTAACTTCGCGACACTCGACTATCAGGGCGGAAAGAAGTTCGACTTGAACGCAGCAAGTACGTTCCAGTTTGCCGAAACTGCCTCGGCATTGATGCTAGGTGGAGTTCCGTACAACGATCCTGTAGTACTTGCATCGATGGATGCCGTGTACCAATCCAGTGTCAGCGGAACTCTTCTCAACCAGCCGTTCAAGGGAGATCTGGCAAACACCGAGACCATTCCCTCAATCCTTCTTGCGACCACATTATTTCAAACCGAGATGAAGGCGGATACCGGTGGCTACTGGATCTCGGGGTTGCACGATGCTAACGTCACGTCAATAAATCATAGCAAGAATGGTTCTCTGACGATAGGAGTTTTCGGACGCAATGGCGCCATTGAGATTTCTTCGCTGAATAGCAGTTCTCCAATTGTTCTTAGTGGCATCAACGGATTTGTCACAGAGCCCGTAACTGCGAGTGCTGTACCGACCTCAACAACAACCAGTATCATAACAACGACTGCTACACAGATATCAGGTTATACCAGTACCACCACGACAATTATCAATCGCACGACTACGACCACCGTAACATCAACGATTCCAACTAGCACATCGATTTCGTGGGTAGACTGGCTGATCCTCGCTTCGTCCGTCGCGCTTTTCCTAGTTGGGTCAGCGTTCCTATTTGTTGGTCGAAAGGCTCGCCGGAGGTAGAATCACGCTCGAAGCGAGCCATTGCTTACGAACAGACCTGTGCAGATTTCAATGCAGTTCTTTCGGAAATTGCAACTTTCGAATAACCGCGCAAACTATCTTTATCAATAGGCTAAGCCGAGGGAGGGAGAGCTCTAAAATGGACTCCACCGTCACAAGGGTGTCTCCTCCCCAGGGCCCCGTCCAGGTAAAGTGGGTGACCGCGCGAGGGATTATCGCATTCGTGGTTCCTATAATTGGAATCTCGATTGCACTCGCGAGCGGGAGCCTCGTCCTGCTCGACTGGGTTCACGTCCTGAGCGGGGGGACCTGGACTGGGATAGACATCTTCATGGGGTTTGTTTTGAGCTACGTCCTGCGCTATTCGAGCCCGATGGCAAGAGCAGAAGTCGCAAGGCGGCTTACTCCAATTACCATGTTTTTCATCCCTTCGATCTCTTCGACCGCAATTACTGCGGGTTACTTTCTTGCGAGTCGCCTAGGTGTCTTCAGCCTGACTTCTCCACTCATTGACGCCGCCGGCGTGATAATTGTCGTGCTCTTGATCCAGGGCCTGGGAATATTCCTTCCAAACAGTATTCGAGTACTGCTAGAGTTTGGAAAGCCAAGCCCTGATTTGAACAGGGTGTCGAGGCTCATGATGTTGAACTTCAAACTCTCCGGAGTCCAGGCGATCCTGCAAATCGCTCTGATCTTCGTAATGGCGAGCCTCGCGATGGCCTAGGTCGCATCCTTTATCCAAGATTTGGGAAGAAGTGGTTTAAAAGCGACCCCCATTCCTTAGCCTTTGTTTTTTCTTTTCGGTAGATTGTTCTCCTGAGAAAACATTGCTAGCGTTAAATTAGCCGACAGGATTTTGGAAAACTTCTCTGTGCACCAGATCTCTAGAATCGAACGCAAAGCTGCTCTAATTGAGAACAGATGTTGAAGTGATTTGTAACGGGACATGAAATCTGACTAAATACTGCAAGTCTTGTTCTGTCGAAAGCATGACAAGGTTTCTCCTTTCAAAGAAGAAAAACAAGAGAACGAAGTCAGCAGTATCTACTGTCATGGTATCGATCCTCGCGGTAGCCGCAATAGTGGCTATCATGGGGACAACTAGCGTCTCAAGCGCAGCCTTTGATGGTGCTCCTGGAGCCGTGTACACCATCGACAACTCTGCAACTGGAAACAATGTTCTGGTCTATGCGAGGGGACCAAACGGTCACCTGAGCCCAGCAGGCACTTTCTCGACGCAGGGACTCGGGACTGGTGCCGGTCTTGGAAGCCAGGGGGCAGTGGTGTTGACTCAGGATGGCCAGTGGCTCTTGGTTGTTGATGCTGGGAGTAACCAGATCACAGTCTTCGGAGTACACGGGACCACTCTGAAGTTTGCGAGCATTACCAGCTCTCACGGGGACGATCCAATTAGTTTGACTGTCTCGCGGAATCTGGTTTACGTTCTCGATGCCGCTGGATCAGGAAATATTGCGGGATTCAGGCTGAGCGAGGCAGGCGTCCTGTCGTACATACCTGGCTCGGCTCAGCCTTTGAGTAGGGCAGCCGCTCCTTCGCCAGAACAAATTGGCTTCAACCCACGGGGAAACATACTGGTCGTAACTGAGAAAGGAACCAACACAATCGACACATACACTGTAGATCACAATGGAGTAGCCAACCCTCCCACAAGCCAAACGTCCGCTGGTTCAGGGCCGTACGGTTTTGCATTCACCAATCAGAATCAACTAATCGTATCTGAAGCGGCATCGAACTCTCTCAGCTCGTACTTGCTTTCAAGCGATGGACTTCTAAGGACGATCAGCGGAGCCATTCCCACCTTCGGCCTTGCTCCGTGCTGGGTTGTTATAGGCAACAACGGGCAATTCGCATACACCACAAATGCTCACGGAGGAACTATCTCGACGTTCGCTATTTCCCACTCGGGGGGACTCAGACTGATGAGCTCTATAGCTGCTCAAACAGCAATTCCCGCATTGGACATGGCTTTCAGCAACAACGGACACTTCTTGTACGTTCACAATGGGAACGATATCACGGGATATCAAGTCTTCTCCAACGGCGGTCTTTTGACAGTAACTTCAGTCAGAGGATTACCCGCAGCGACAACGGGGTTGGGAGCTAACTAGAAGATTTTGATAGGCTAACCTATCGAGACCTCATTTTCTTGGTGAAATGCACTCGAATTCGCTTGCGAGGTCAAGAGTACTCCTTGCAAGCGATTCACTTTTTTTTCGTTACGATACGTAGCCTAATACTACGTTCCGAGAAAAAATGCTAATCCAATCCAACAATATCTCTAGGTTCGGACTCATCTGCCTGATGCCGTAATCAAGGCTGAAAATCATCTCCTGCGCCTAGGACTAACACTCTTTTTATCAAGCAGTGTGTTTTTGGTTTGAACCTTGAAACCAAAAAAGGAGGAGGCCGGATAATTCTTTCTTGCAGCAGCGAACACTGGACAAAAATGTCGTAGAGGAGCCAGGGAAGCTATCGTGCAAGTTCTGCTTCATCACCAGGCACGAGATTGACAGTCAAATCGTGTTTGAGGACGAGGTATCCATGGTGTTTCTTGATAAGAGACCACTATTCCAGGGCCACTGTCTAGTCGTCCCGGTGAAACACTACGAAACGCTGGACGACTTGCCCTCGAACATGATAGGCCCCTTCTTCACCAATGTTCAAAAGGTCGCCATCGCAGTAAGGCAAGCTATGGGGGCCGACGGAACCTTCGTCGCCATAAACAACAGGGTGAGTCAAAGCATTCCACACTTGCACGTGCACGTCGTTCCTCGAAAGACGAAAGATGGACTGAAGGGCTTCTTCTGGCCCCGCCAGGCATATCCAAATCTTGAAACGGAACTTCGCGTGCAGGATGCGATCAAGAAAGAAATTGCGAGGGTTTTGGAAGTCGATCGTAAGGGACGGCTGCAATAGGACTGGGAAACAGCAACTCCAAGATTGACCCTTCCCCCACTTTCGAGGAGAGTTTGCAAATGAGAGCTCGACCACATTCAGAGTTATTTCTTAGAGACGTGTTGCGTTGGGTAAGCAAGTAAGGAATTGGCAGTAGCGTATAGTTATGATAAAGAGAGTCGGCAAATTACTTGCGATCTTGATTATCGGTCTCGTCGTGGGCTATGCGTTTGGCTCGTATCTTACTTCTCAAGACCAACAGCAACATACCGGTAACGTTTCAACTTCCCAAGGGAAAGGGCACTCATTCACCACGACAGCTACACTAACCGAAGTCTACGTATCCACGCTCACTAGGATAGAAGAAACTACCGTTACGACCTTCTCTCCCGATTACTATCAACTGGCGTCAGCCCTAAATAATTCAGCAAACGCGAAGCTAAATGTTACGAGCTACGATTTCTTGAATAGCGCGTTGCTCAAGGATCTCCTGATAGTGCAGCTCGAAAATATCGGAAATGGACCGATTCTCGTCTCTCCGCAGGACTGCCTGTTGAATGGCAGTTTCTTCAACGAGGTCGCGATTGTCCCCGCAACCCAAAGAGTAGTCTACGGAGAGTTCTATTATATCGCACCGGGCTGGTCATTCGATGTCTCGATAAAGCTACCCTTTACACCCTCCTTGAGAGACAACTCCACCCTTCAGATTTTCAACAACTCTTGGGCATTCATGTTTGGCACTGCGTCGGCTTGAAACGAATCAACGAATCTATCTTGCCAAGTGGACTAATTCAGTTCCTTGTCAAGCAACACTTATTGTGGCAAGAGAACCGTAGCGAGCGTGGTGAATGTGGAGAGGTCGCTGACCATGACCTCCCCTGCCGAGATAGTGTAGAGTGAGTTCCCAATGATCACGCTTCGGTCTATCTGCAGGTTGTAATTAGGCGAGTCACCATAGGTGGTTCCGTTCGAATACTGCGATACTTTTCCGAGTAGGGTAATGTCCGACGTCGAAACGTGGAACACGTACACACCCTGCCACACATAATCACCGAAAGGAGGCGGAGAGTTGGGGTCGTAGCTCTGGCTCCCACTCACGATTGCAAGCGTTAGCGGGATCACCATTACGTTACGCGTGGAATCAAAAGTAAACGCGAGGTGGTCAGTAAGCACGGGCGAGTCCGTTCCGCGATCCCCGATCGGGTACTTCGAGACCTGAGCCGAGGTTCCATTGCTAAGCACGTGGAAGAGTGAGATCTTCAGACCGAGATAGTAGGAAAAGTTCCCAGTGGACGACGGAACTGCGTCCTTCCCTACTCCAATCAGGTACCCGTTCGGCAGAGGATAAAGATAGTCCGAATATCCGCTGACCTTTAGAGCACTCACAATAACAGGATTGTTCATGTCTTTGAAAGAGATCGCAAAGAGCGGATCAACCTGCTGGAACGTTACTACATATCCCATGTCACCGACGAAACTCACCGCGTAGATGTTCTCACCAGGCGCAATGTTACGAATCGCTGAGACCTGGCTCATGTTCATATTGAGAACGTACACGTCGTCACTCCGGGTGTAGGAACTGCCGATCTCTGCTGTCCGACTAGTGGCGACTCTGAAGTAGCCGTTGTATTCGTCCAATGAAAATTGGTTCAGAACAGTTCCGGGAACCGTTCCTCCTGCTTCCACTGCGACATTGCCGTTCGAGTAAGAGACTCGGAAGATTGTGCTGTTCTGGCCTCCTTGTTGGACAACGCCTGGAGTTATGACGCCGCCGCTGAATACGTCACCCGGAATATTATCGGCGTAGAATAATTCATAGTTCGCGTAAACAACGTAGATATTTGATAGAGAAACGTAGATTGTTGAGGAGGGGCCGGTGAGAACCGAGGTCGTGCTCTCGCCTCCGGTCAGCATATTCATGCTGACGATCATAGTATAGTATCTGATTTGCGTGCCGGCGGACGAGTAGTAAACTGAGGACGGCGGCAGCGTGCTTGTCGCAGCATTGTTGGTCACCGTCGGCATTGCCCCGTTTGCATTGCCGTTGTCAAAGGTATACGAGGGCTGTTGGATTATCGTGTAGACATAATTCCCACTTAGCCGCGCCGAAACGTAGTTCCCCTCTATGGTCGTGTTTTGAATCAGCAAGGGGTTGGAGGGATTCATCGTATTGTAGAGCAGAAGATCTATGTACGTCGCATTAGTATTCTTCTGGTCAATTACGAAGAGACGGTCCTGCGCTATCTCAATTCCGAGTATGTTCGAGTTCGAAAAGGATAACGTGGAGAGAATCGAAGTCAAGTTTGAATTTGCATTTATGATACTCACGGAACTGCTCGTCGCAACGAAGAGGCGTACTCCGTCTGTCTTGACGATGTCTGGCTCGTCAACGCCCTTGACCTGGTCGTTGGTACCCGTGAAGGTCGGGCTTGATGGAGATTGTGTTGAATCAGTGGTTGCAGCTGCAGCAAAGGTCGCAGACGAAGTCGCCACTCCGTTTGCGATGGGCATCCCTAGAAACAAGCCTCCCCCATTCACTCGGCTGTATTGCTGCGCGCTTTTGGCATTTGCAGCGATGAAGCTCTGCATCTGTGAGTAGGTCTTGAAAGAGCCAAGGCCTTGGGCCAGCGCTTGCGGCATACTTGAACCGCCATTGAGCAGTGGCAGGATTGTGAGCATCCCCAGCCCTGCTGAGATACCCAAGACTACTATTAGTGAAATCGCGCCCTTCTTGTGTTGTGAGACAGCACTCCGAACCCTTTGCATGAGTCAAGTGATAAGATGGGTGTTTGATTAAAAGCCAGGCAAAAGAACGCCTGTTCTAGCAAAAAGAACACGGGATCTGGTCTGGCTTCTCATTCCTGAAACCCTCTTGACGACTCGTTCAAATGTGCAGCTTTAAAGGCGACAGTCGCAATGCTGCCTTGGTGTACGAGAAGCCAGGACCAAGGTCGTTCTCTAGGTAGAGTTAAGGGGGGCTGGCGCTCAAATTCCTTGTTTCCTCTAAGCGTCCGCTGACACCCTTCGGTCAACTTCGGTTTCGAGCCAGTCGAAGACGTGCACGACCTCTTCGCTTATGTTCATCCTCGCCGCTCTAACCCCATTCAATTGCCTGACCCACCCCAGCACCTCATTTCCCTCCGCCAGGTTCGCACCAGTGAAGCCAAATATCGATCCGTTGCTCGAATCTGAAGCTCTGAAAACCAGATTGTGTATTCTTGAGGCAATCAACCGGTTCACCTCGTCCCTCTTGCCGTCCTGGCATTGGACCATGAGCGAATAGGAAACTCCGCTAGCTTTCTTGAGGTTCACGATTGGCATAATCAGAATCGCAGACGCGCCCATCATCGCGTTGAGCCTCCGCCTCACAGTTTTCGCAGACGTCTTCAGCTCTTTTGATACTTCCGATACTTTTCTCTCCGCGTCCTTCAAGAGCAGGCTAACTATCTTCCAGTCCGTGGTGGTCATTCGAAAGTCGCTCCTTGGAACATTCATCTCCGGCACTACGAGAGGGCTGGTCTTCAGTTTCATTTCGGAGATTTGTTTGGACGAGGTCTTTTCTCCGTCGTCGAGTACGTTCACAAGTAGGTTGTTGGGATAGATGCTGACGATTGAAATCACTCCTTCTTTTCCCTTCAACTCCGAGACAACCTTCTCCTTGGATCCACCATCGTTGTCTTCAATCTCAACAAGGAGAAAGGCGATCTTTCGCCCGAGCAGGGCAGGGCTGGGGACGACCCTCCAGCCGATTAAGAACCCGCTCTCCTTGAGGTACTTTATCCTGTTCCTCACAGTTTCTTCATCGACGCCAAGTTTCTTTGCAACCTCGACGTACTTCTTTTTCTCACTCCATACGCCTGGAGAGCCCCAGAGCTCCCTTATGAGATCAGAGTATGCTTTGTCCCCCACCCACAAGCGGCTTTCCCCTCTCGCCTCACCCCGGAAATACAATACCCGTACGATAAAAATTGTCCGAAAACACGACCGTCGTTTGGGCTTTCCTTAGAAGTGACGCATGCCTTCAACCTCATGCGAATTTAACCATGAGTTCCAACACGATTGAAGAAATAAGAGAAAGTGCACCTTACAAGCGCAGATGGGTCGCCGTAGTAGCACTGGGTTTGTCGCTTTTCCTTTCCGCCTTGGATGCAACAATTGTGGCACTTGCATTGCCGCCGATCGCAAGCCACTTTCAGCTCTCGGATAGTCTCGCAGCTTCCGTTACCCTTGCTTACGCGATACCTTTGACGCTGTTCGTTCTGCCATCAGGCGCCCTAGTCAACAGGTTCCGCTCACTGCCTCTCTTCATGGTCTCGGTCCTCGGTTTCGGAGCCGGGAGCCTGATCTGCGCCTTTGCCCCAAACATTGTTGTTTTGTTGGCCGGCCGCGTGGTGCAGGGCAGTTTTGCCGCTGTAATTGGCACGCAGGGATTCGCGCTTGCGGGAGCAGTCGTCACCCAGAAAGAACGGGGGAAGGCGATGGGGATCGTCGGGACGATTGTACCTCTTGGAGGAATCGCGGGGCCGGGGATAGGAGGACTGCTTCTGGCAAGTTATGGATGGTCGTCCGTTTTCTTTGTGAATATTCCAGTAATCGCTCTAGCATTGGCGCTTGGAGTCTTCAGCTTGCGAGGTGTAGCTCCGCTGAAACAGGGTCACGTTATCAACGTCTACGCCCAAATGGCCAACCTGCTACGCAGGCCACAGTTTCTCTTTGGGATATAGTGGCTTTCTTCTTCAGCGTGTCCGCCTCCGTCGCATTGTACTACCTCCTGCCATTTGACCTGAGTGGAGTACAGCACATTCCGGCTGCCCTTTCAGGATCAATCTTTCTGATTATCCCGCTTGGAATGACTGCTATGGGAATGGCAGGAGGATACCTCACCGATCGCTACCAAGCAAAGGCGTTCATCCTACTCGGTTCTGGTCTAGTTCTTGTTGGAGCACTGGCGCTCACAATTGTAGCGACTGCAAAAACTTCGGATCTAATTATCGCGGGAATTCTCCTGCTGATAGGGATGGGCATAGGCCTCTTCTCAAGCCCAATTTCTACGGTCATAATGAGTGCAGGAGGGCGGGAAATGATGGGAGCTGCCAGTACTCTGACCAACCTCTCAACTCGATTAGGCACCGTGTTCAGCCCTTTGGCAATGGAGATTATGTGGTCCATGCTCGCAAGCTTCTCGGCTCAGATGACTCTGGACCTTCTAATGCTGGATTCACTTGCCTTCACTGCACTCCCCTTCGCGCTCCTCTTGGCCACTAGGATGAAGGATGCTGGTACACGTCAGACTAGAGCTTTGCAGAGTTGAGAGAAGACAGCTTCAAGCTTATACTCAACGCGTGCTCTTGAGTCTGGGGAAGGTTATTTTTCGACAAGTTTCTTCAGATATTGCAAAATCATCCTCCAGCCCCACTCGTCGTGCTTGTGTTCCGCCTCCGAGGCGTTCTTTGTCTGAGTTACGCATACCCTCGCATGCTCTCCGCCATCGAAGAGTGTTATCGTAACAACATGATAATTCTCTGGCAGATCAGGCAAGCCAGACAACGTGCTGTAATGGGTATCCCCCATGCTGCGCATCGGGACAATTCTCTGTATAGTCCCCCTTGGCTTGGTACTTTACCCCGTTGACAACGCCTGTCCAGGTAATTGAACTGTCCTCTTTCCTGTCTGAGGTAACGTTCGCGCCTAACATGTCCTGTTTGATGGAATCAGGATCGACGAGAGCGCTCCAAACGCGTTCGGCAGGAGCTTTGACTTCTATCTCTGCGTTTGTAAGTAGACGTTTGTTCATTTCAGATGCGTCGCCTAAAAGACAGAGTTGTACTAGTCCCTCAAAGTTCCTGCGACAAGTCTATGGCGAGTCTCCAGGTCCGTTGATGACACTTTTTCTCACCATTGTTCCTTACTTCCGACTCGTTCGAGCACCTTGGCATTCTCTTACTCTAAACTTTACAATTTTTCGCACAAGAGCAAATGGGATTGGCTTGCCGAGTGGAAACTGGATTGTACCTCTTCCTCCCTTGTACCCAGACAGCTCTTTGCTGAATGCCTCTCTGCCCGAGGAAGTAGGAAAGAAACTAATGTGGTCCTTGAACGCTGCAAAATGCACCAAGTTTTGGCCATTCAGTCTGAACGTGGGTATCTGATAGCTGATTGTTTCTTCAGCTCCGGGGGCCGATTCTTTGATTGTCTGGCGCATTTTTTCAAGAAGCTTCTGGGCTTCGGTTGGACACGTTGAAATATATTCGCCAATGGTTACCGGTTGTTTAATCCTTGGAGTCATGCTGATTTGCACACAGAGCTTTTCCTAGAAGACTCTCTTTCTTGAGGTCCTTTGCGATCCTTTAATTGATTCATCTCTCATTTCTGGCGTCTTCCAGCATCTTTTTCTTAGCCACTTCCGGATTCTGTATGTAGAGGATTATCGCGTTGGCGTGGCCGTGGCCCAGGCCGCACTCGGTCTTGAGCCATTTGAGAAGTTCGCCGTACTTGACTAGACCCTTCTCCTTTGCCACCTTTCGAAAGTCTTCGGGCGTCTTGCCCGTCTTCGCTTGAATGTTATCTATGTACGCCTTGTATGTCATGACTTTGTTTCTCACTTTGCAGGCTTCTGGTAGTTGAGCATCCATCCATTCCCGTACTTGTCTATCAGCTGTCCGTACAGGCCGCCCCAAAACGATGGAGAAATTGGATAAGTTGCTTTTCCACCAGATGAAAGCTTTGAATACAAGGTCCTTATTTCATCCTCACTGTCGCACTCTACCTGAAGAACAAACGAGTTTCCTCTCACTAGCCCTTCGGGGCCTACCATGTCTGAACCAAGAAGGGTAAGCCTTCCCTTGGTCAGGTTTGCGTGCATGATCTGCTGCTGCATCTCAGCAGGCATTTGCTTTGCCATCGCTGACTCTCCCACAGTAGTAAGTTGCAGATCTCCTCCACCAAGGCACTCCTGGTAGAACCTCATCGCCTCACGGCACTTTGCGTCGAATCTCAGATATGGGTTAATTTGTGTCATAGGGCTTGCATATCCAGGCGTCGAGAGATAAATCGGCCCCTCACTATAAGCGTCACTTTTGACAAATCCAATAGACTTATGTCGGGTTTGCCGCAGGTCTCGTTGCGCCTTGGACAGTCTTGATGCTGGCATAATTAGAGAGTTCTCTGGGCCAGAGGGACACTATCAATGGGACATTAGGCAGTCCTACTCTAGGATAGCTCGAAAGCTCGGGGTCGACGAAGAGACCATTCGGCGAAGGATTAGGCGCGCCGAGCAAGTTGGACTGATCAAGGGGGGCGAGCTGATCTTGAATCCATACCTGATTGGCCGCGAGCCGTCAGGGTTGTGTTGAAAGTTGCAGACCACGAGAGAAGAAAGCGAACGGTAATTTCGCAGATAAAACTCGTCGATGGCGTGTTATTGATTTTGGACTTGCAGGGAGATAGCATGCAGGTCTTGATTTTCTGCGAAGACGAGTCGGCAGTGTCGAGAAGGACACAACTGGTATCCTCGGTTGCAGGCTGCGATGATCCCCTGATACTCCGAAATTTGGACGCACTCGGGTTCCATAGATGTAATCTAGTGCCCAATAAGACGGATCTTATGATATTAAAGTCCCTTAGGAAGAATCCGAGAAAGAGCCTAAATCATATCGCCAGCGAAATAGGCGTTTCAGTCCGAACGGTAGAGAGGAGGATTACTAGCATGACAGATAAGAACGCCTTCTTCCACATGCTCAGACTCGACTTTCAGAAATCAGACGCACTCCTCTGTAGCCTCATCGTTTCGTACAAGGATGAGAGGAGAAAATCGAAACTCGATCCGATCATTGCATCTAGGATTGAGAAGCTGTTCTACTCTGCGACGTCGGGAAAGGCGGCTTCTGTGTTCAATTTCGCCTGCAGTAATGTCACTGAACCTGAGATTCTTCTCGAATGGGTCAACGATCAAGATGGCGTCGCCCAAACAAGGATGGGGTTCATAAGAGAATACATTTTGGTCTCCGACTGGCTCGACAACGAGATTGAGAGAATGATTGCAAGTCGCGCGTAATGGGCACGTCTTTACTGGCAATCGTCCTTGTCATTCACCCTTACGGGATGTCGTTATCCCTACCTTCCTGCAGAAATCTCCGAAGCGAGAGTCCCTTCGAAGGTCCTTGTAGAAGGGATGCAAGGTTACGTGATATGGCCAGCAGTGTTTCTCGGCCATTCTCCTCAGAGCCTCAAACGCTTCGGCAAAATTCCCTAGTGCCGTTTGTATCAGGAGTTGCGCGAAGAGCCGTACACTCTCATTCTCGTTGCTCGACAGAGTCTGTGATTCCCTCTCAGCCTCGCCTTTCTTACCTTCAAGAGCATAAAGAGCACCCTGACAAACGCGTAGGAATTTGTGTTCCGGGTCGAGATTTGTTCCGGTGTCCAACGCCTCCTGGGCACTCTCGATATCTCTCCTTGAAATGTAGTAAAGGGAGAGCCACAGGTAGACCTCTGCGGGCTTGAGATCAATGTCCCTGAGCTTGATTAAAACATCGAGCGCCTCCTCTTCTCCTCCAACTAGCTGGTAACACAAAGACAGGCTGGCAGCCGCGCGCATCGACAGGGGATCGAGCTCGTGCGTCCTAATAGACGCGTCAAGCGCCTTGTGCAACTGTCCGAGGGTAACGCGCTCGGTTGCAAGAGTTTCATACACCTGAGCAAATTTGGATTTATCTGGATCGCCTTTTCGGCTTCGACAATTGAGTCTTCAAACCTATCCGTGAGGGAATAGACGTTGGCAATCGCAGCGTGAGATTCGGCGATGTCTGGTCCTAATTGAAGAGCCTTCAAAGCAGCGTCTTCCGCCTTTGTGACCGCAAAATCAAAGTCTTCGTACCCATTGTTGCCAATCTGCCACCACCCGTAGGCGAGTGCCACGTGGGCGCGAACGAAACTCGGATCCCTCAAGACCGCTTGCTCAAGTAGTGCAATGGCCTGCTCCGCGCCATCTTTGCTTCCGCCATACAGCAGTTGCGAAGCCTTCATGTACATGCTGTAGGCATCGTGCCGTGGCTCAACCCGCTCCTCCCTAGGGAGTTAGGCAGGCTGAAGTTAGAGATACTTTACCGAGGCCACTTGATAGACATCGACATTACAGAGAACGAACTTCAGGTCACGAGTTCGCCCGGGCGAGCTCTTCCGATTAAACTCGGATTCAGAGATTCTACTTCGATTATGAATCCGGGAGAGAACAGCAAGTTCGCGCTCTAGAAATACTAGAGGTTTCGCGCGATGTACTTGATAATGTCAACGAGTCTGTTTGCGTATCCCCACTCGTTGTCGTACCAGCCGAGGATTTTCACGAAATTCCCTTTCTCAGCGAGCACCGAGGTGCCACCGCCGTCGATTATGCACGAGCTCGGATTTCCGATTATGTCGGCTGAAACTATGGGGTCCTCAGTGTATTTGAGAATTCCGTTCAGAGCACCCCTGGCGCTCTCCATGTAGGACTCGTTGATCTCTTCCGCGGTTGTCTCTCTTGCAAGCTCGGCTGTCAGGTCGATTATCGAGCCGTCGGGTACGGGAACCCTGAAAGCAGTCCCGTCCATCTTCCCCTTGAGCTCTGGAAGGACGTCGCCTATGGCAGTCGCTGCCCCCGTGGTTGTGGGGATTATCGAAACGCTTGCTGCTCTTGACCTCCTCAGGCTCTTGTGCATCAGATCGAGGACTCGCTGGTCGTTGGTGTAGGCGTGGACGGTGCTCATGAACCCTCTCTTCACGCCGTAGCGTTCGAGCAGGACCTTGAGCATGGGAGCAAGGCAGTTCGTAGTGCACGATGCCGCAGATATAATTGTGTGATTCTTGGGATCGAACCTATCCATGTTCACTCCGGGGACGAGCGTAACATCAGGTTGCTTTGCGGGGGCGGAGATGAGGACTCTCTTGGCGCCAGCTTTCAAGTGACCTTCGCTGAGCTGCCTTGAGGTGAATAGCCCCGTGCTTTCAACGACCACATCCACGCCGAGGCTCGACCAGGGAAGCTTGTCTGGCGAATTTACGTTCAGGACCGCGTACCTCCTTCCGTCTACTTCGATGTAACCTTCTCCATGAGCGACTCTTTTTTCGAGAGTCCCGTGGACTGAATCGTACTTGAAAAAGTATGCTAGGGAAGCGGGATCCACTAGGTCGTTGAAAGCGACGACATCAAAGCTCTTCCCGAACTCTTTGTCATTCAGGCACGCTCGGAAAAACTGCCTTCCCGTACGGCCGAGGCCATTCACAGCGACGCGGATGCTCATGATATGAGTAGGTATCATCCAAGCTCAAAGAAAAGAGTGTTGTGGATTAGTTTGTAAGGGAGCACACTGAGACCTTGCGTTGTCCGCGAAAGTATTCCGGGATGGATTGAAGTGCGAAGGCGATTTCGTTTGGGAGAAAAATAGTCGCACTGGCGCTCAGAATAATTCCGAGAACAGCCTTCAAGATTATCGGATTGGGGAGAAAAGATTCCGCGCAATCTGCGCTTCCGAACGGTGCGTAAAATGAAAGCGCGAGGATTTAAGTTAAGCGATCTTTTCCATAAGTTGTACAGGTATCGCTGTTACTTATCCAACGATTAAACCACAAAAGATCATGGTTGGCCTCCTACGCTGGAAAACAGAATATGCAGCGCGGGATTTGCTGTCCGATTTTCATTTGTCTTTGATCTGATTAGCTCAAAAGCTCCCTTGATATTGGACGTTCCTGGTTTATCCAATGTCTCTAAATCCTGACTATTCTGTTGTGATTTGCAAAAATGGTAGAAGCACTCATTATCAATTCCGATAATCGTGTCCCGGATTTAATATTCCCGACAGATCTAATAGATCTCAACGAGAGGTGAAAAATAAGATATGGCAAATGCGAGAGATATAACCAGATGGGTTGGGGTCGCGCTCATTGTGGTAGGAGTTGGACTCGGCATCTATGGGCTAGTCGCTACTGGATACAACCCATTCACCGCCGCGTGGTGGAGCTTTAACTTCAACGTATTCTGGGGCGGAATTGCAGCACTGGTTGTTGGCATTGCGGTCCTATTAGGTGGTCAATACTTCATGAGGAGGCCAGTTGAGGCTCCAACACTCGAAGAGAGGAAGAGGATGGAAATTCCGGCATAGGGTGCGAAGTCAATCGCTTCAAAATAATCGGCAAGAAAAGTCCAGAATATGCCCACACATAGAGTTGGCGGGGAGAGAAAAAGAGGGAAGAAGTAAGAAAAACCCGCCAACCGGATTATTGTAACTTTCACTTCAAATTTTTGATATTCTTCAAGGCACGATATGGCCTTGGTCTACTACTGCAGCGTTCCATTCTTCTTGATACTTTCTGAGTTGCATTACTGGGTCAGTGCAACTCGCCAAGCTTCACATGCATTGTCCCCCAAAAAGATGAGCAAGGTCACTGAGCGTTGAGGGTCATGCAAAAAGGGGGAAAAATAGGCGCTGCGCGATTCTCCAGACCTAGCGAACAGGTGTAGAATCCATGGGCATGTTACTAGACAATTGTCCTATTCCAATAGCTATATATGTGGCAACTGTCCTCTTTTCTGCCTCAGATGTGCATATTAGTCGAAGTGCTGTCAAACCAAGAAAGCCAAGGCGAACCAGAAGAAAGGAAATCGATAGATGCGCCTATCAAGATCAGAGAAGCCCAGACAGAGGACCTCCCGGAACTTCTCGATATCTACAATTACACGGTCCGAACTTCCACCGCAACCTTTCAACTCGAGCCTTTGACCCTCGAGGAAAGACAGCCTTGGTTTGCAAGTCACAGGGGAAGGTATCCGCTACTGGTGGCCGAAGCAGAAAGCGGGACAGTCGCGGGGTATTGTTGCATCTCTCCATTCAGACACTCCGGAGGATATGCGGGGACCGTGGAGAATTCCATCTACGTACACAAAGATTTCAGGAGAAAGGGGATAGCGTTCATGTTGATGAAAGAGATTATCGCTCGGGCAAAAGAGCTAGGTTATCACGCGATCATTGCCTGCATCGCCGGCAGCAACGAGCCCAGCATCAGGTTGCACGAGCAACTTGGATTTGAATTCTCTGGGCGATTGAAACAAGTCGGATTCAAGTTCTCAAGGTGGGAGGACGACGTCTTTTACCAGCTGATCTTGTGACGGGGTATTTGGAATATTTCCCTATCCTGTTGATTTCCTGATAATCTTGAGGAAAAGTGAATTCGTGTTTCTTAGAATCTTCCCGTGACGCTAACGTTCAAGTTTTTCGATTGCCTTCAGACGAAAAGGCATATTTCGAGTCCTTTGCCCACCATACGCCGCATGCCAACCAAATCAGTGATCAACTGGCTCCTTGAAGATGATGAGCCTTCGATCAGATACCTGACGCTCACAGAGTTGCTCGGCAAATCACAGAAAGGTCCGGAAGTAGAAACTGCGAGGAAGGAGATCCCATTAAGAGGATGGGCTTGCGAAATACTCGGAAGGCAGACGCCAGGTGGATGGTGGGTCTCGAAAGAGAGCCTCTACAGACCAAAGTACATTTCGACAAACTGGATGCTTCTGATATTGTCTGATCTTGGGCTGACAAAGGAAAATCCTAGAATCGCAAAGGCCTGTCAACTTTGGATCAAGCGCTATGCAAAAAAAGACGGCGGGTTCGGTGCGGATGGTGCCAAGAGCAGCCACCTGTGCATCGTCGGGAACACCGCGAGAGCTCTTGTAAAGTTCGGCTACGAGGATAATCCTAAGGTCAGGAAGGCGTTTGACTGGTCTGTAGAGAATCAGTCCAAGTTAGGCGGATGGTCTTGCTTTTCGAGCGGTCGGAACCTGGACTCATGGGAGCCGATGAGCGCATTTGCCTCGTATCCGAGGCAGAAGTGGACCCGAGGGATGAAGCTCGCCGTTGAGAAGGCCGCGGAATTTTATCTTCAGCGGGAGCTTCACAAGCAAGGTGACCACTACGAGCCGTGGTACCGCTTCCACTATCGTATCCACTACTACTACGAGCTGCTGGTCGGGCTCGACTTTATGACCGCGCTTGGATACGGCAGTGACAAGAGAATGAACCATGCGATAGAGGTGTTGAAGAAAAAGAGAAGGCCGAATGGGCGGTGGAATCTCGACGCCGTCCATCCCGATGTGGAGGGCTCGATTGCCGAATGGTTCAAAAAACACCCAAAGCAGTCTCCGATTTCATTTTCGCTAGAAAACCCCGGAGAGCCAAGCAAGATGATCACTCTTAGGGCGCTACAGATACTGAACCGACTCGGTGAGAAGATCGTAGACGCCGATTCAGGTTAATCACTATCCCTAACCGACACCAACCGGCACCCTGTCGTCTTCAGAAAGTTCGAGCATCTCCTCCTTCGTGAAATCGGACGCGACCTCCTTCTCTGTCCTTGATGCGTGGCAGCGCATGCACACGAAGAGGACTCTTCCGTCGGGTGCCGTCACCTTCACGTGCTCAGTCCTCAATTTGCACTTCCTGCAGGGTAGTTTCGGAAAGTCACGGCGAGGAATCCCGAACATGTATTATATCAGAATGAGACGACCATGGTCAGGTATAAGGTATTCCTTCCCTTACTTCTTTTGCAGGAATCAGTCACTGCGATAGGCAACGCAGAATGAGGGCGAATTTTTCTTTTGTTGCAAGACGTTGAAGCGAGTAGACCTTTAGGAAAAGAAGAGAGGAAACTCCGAATGGGCTGCGTGGGGTGGAGCTATGACGACTGGGTCGGCCCCTTCTACCCTGAGGGTTCGCAGCCAAAAGATTACCTGCCCTTTTACTCCAGGGTCTTCGACGCGGTGGAGATTGATTCGACGTTCTACTCCCTTCCAAATGCTTGGCTCGTTGGGCGCTGGAGAGACGTGACACCTGAGGGGTTTGCATTTACAGTAAAGTTGCCGCAGCAAATTACGCATGAGAAAAAGCTCAGAGAATGCGAAGAGGATCTCACGAAATTTTACTCGGTTCTTAAAGGTCTGCGCCCTAAACTTAAATGCGTGCTCGCCCAGATGCCTCCATCCTTCAATTACAGAGACGATTACAGGGCGCTCTCAAGTTTCATCGAGAGATGGATTGAGGAGGCAGAATTGACGAGTGGCGATCTTAAGCTTGCGATTGAACTCAGGAACGAGTCATTCTTCCGCGACGAAACATACGAGTTGCTGACAGAGAATAACATCTGCTTTGTTTGGTCTGTCAACCAGTATACGCGCGACTTTCCCGTGGAAGTCACGTCGAGCTTCCTTTATCTGCGATTCATAGGTGACAGGCGGTTGACCAAGTTTGACAGGATCCAGATAGACAGGACAGCGGAACTCAGAGAGTGCTGGGAGAGATTGAGCAAAGAAATGGGCTCGGTGGAGCAAGCCTTCGTCTTCTCAAACAATCACTTCGCAGGTTATGTGCCCGGAACAATCGAACAGTTCAGGAAAATGGCTCTCGCATGAGCCATTAAAAGTGAAGAGATCGCCCATATTTGCCGGCATAGTCTAGTTAGCTATCTTGAACTTGCCGCGGACGAGGGGCTTCATCAAAAGATCCCACGGCGTGATGACTCCCTTCTCGCAGACTAGGCAGTCCTCGCTTGCGTCCCTCATCGAGAGTGCAGCATCCTTGATACTCACTTCTTCGCTGACGGTAAGTGCCTCCATCTTTTCTAGATCGCCTAACTTTGCGTCGAGCAATTTCTCAGGCTTTTTCGTGGTTTCGCTGAGCCTTGACGTGCTGAAGATGTAGCTGATTATCCTCCTGTCAGTCACAAGGCTCATCTTCTTTTTCTCCTCCTCTTCCTCGCCAGCGACAAAGACCCTCCTGAACCTATGGTTAAACATCTCCTCAAGCACCTTTCTTATCGTCGACTCTCGCGGGAGGGAGAAGATGGGGGAGGCAACCTCTCCTGCGGTCATCCCTGTTTCTATGACCCCACTTCCATAGAGATCAAGGAGGTCGCGGAGACTGGCAAAGCCGCCGAGCCGATCCGACTCTACCCACGCAAATCCGAACTTTGTGCTCTCAAAAACGCGCAGCAGCGATTCGACAGTGTCGTCGATGCCAATCGTGCTCAACTTCATCGCGGCCTCCTCACATGGCATCTGCAAGAAATTTCCGTAATTTGTCGGATCCATTTCGAGCAACTTGGAGAGGCACGAATAGCCAAATACCGCGAGCCTCTCCTTTTCCTTTGGATGGAAGCCTATGGGTAGCGCATCGATCTGATGAAACCTCAAGAGTGACACGGCGAGAAGCATCTCGGTACCCGGCTCGAGGACGGGGTAGGTCCTCTTGAAAATATTGGGGAGCGCTTCGCCTATCTTGAGCAAGTGCAGCGGGAGCCTCTAGAAGAGTGGCGCTCTATTAGCATTTTCTTCTCTTTTTCTCACTCTTTTCTTGACATGTTCCATCATTGACGAATATTTCCTTCCCTCAGTCTGGCACAATGTATTCACGAATTAGCGAAATTCTCTTTAATTGGAGAAGGCCGTTGAGTGAAAACGTGATCCAGCTTCAATTCAGCGTCTCCCCAGAGAGCTGGATAGAGACGATCTGCCGCAGTGACCTGGCTACTGTGAAGATCCTTAGTATGAAGTCGCAGGACCACGAGCAGCTCCATCAAGTCACTCACTTTGTCGACATCACTTCTGACAAGGTGCACGCAGACGAACTGAGCAGGTTCCTGAGAAATTCCTCTGGTGTAATCGAGAGCGACGTTGCGACTGTCGGGTCAAACCGAGTCCTCGGTGCGGTTACCAGCAACAACTGCATGGTTTGCGCGTTGATAATGGATTCAAAGACGGGCTACTTTGTAGGTCCCGCAGTGACGGAGAGGGACTGCCAGATGAGTTACAAGCTGTTCATGAGCGGAGACGACATTCCGCGTTTTCTCGAGGCTCTTCACACAGAGGGGATACCATACAGGATATCCGAAATATCCAAAGTCTCGCCGGAGAGAACCCTTACGTCTAAACAGGAGCGCGTCCTAAAATCCGCTCTCGAGCTTGGGTATTACGATTATCCAAAGCGCGCGTCAACCGAAGATCTTTCAAATGCACTTGGGGTATCTCCCAGCACCGTGTCTGAGATTCTCAGGAGAGCCGAGAAGAGAATAATCAGCGGGTTTTTCGAAAAAAACTAGGAAAAAGGCTGTACGTCTCCTTGTTATACTACTCGAAAGTAGTTTTATGACGCACACGGAAAGCTGCGCTTTCTCTCTCTCGCTGTATATTACGGATATCGCGCGTTTCTGTAACTGCGCTTCCCTTTGCTCTTCAAGTCTCTGACCACGTGCACGCTTAGGATCCTATACCCTGCGTCCGCCCTTTGAACCAACCGCGCTTCCAGAAGTCTGCAAAGATCTGACTTTGACCTCGCACCAGGGCCTTCCTCGACCCAGTCGTACATCACGAACGTCTTCTTTGGATAGTCATTGTGGCACACGACGAATTCGTAGAGCATCGAAGGATAAGGCACCTCTTCTTCTTTCTTTTGAGGACACAACTCTAATGGTGTAGTCCCTGATTTGGGGGTAACCCCTTATGTATAGTGGGTATCCGTTCCCGCATAGGTTCGGGGTGAGTGCCATATGGCAGAACAGTCCTATTTGTACGTCCCAAAGGAGTTCGAGGAAAAGACATTTGCTCGTGTCAGATCAGGCTAAGGCCCTCGAGGTTGTAAAGACCCTTGCTGATGAATACTCGCGCAAGATTGTGCTTTCAATTATCACGAGATCTCTTCCCATCGAATCAATTAGTCACGAACAAAACATACCAATCAGCACCTGCTACCGAAGGATTCGTGAACTAGAAAGTTGCGGCATGGTTAGGGCCGACAGGACAATAGTCGAAGGAGACGGAAAGAAATACGTGTGTTACAAGTCCACATTCACGGGCGCTTCGATCCGCCTAGAGTCCGGCGAGGTAAAGGTTGATCTCATTTCAAACAGGAGCCACGAAGACAGACTGTATGATAATTGGAAGGCGATGAGCGGAAAAAGCGGCCAGGCAGGGGTTGAGTCTTCAAATGTCAGGATGAGCCACAACACTCTACTGCTAAACACCTGATAGTTGCAGCCATCCCGAAAGAAAAGCAGCAACAGCTAAGAATGGGAAATGTTGGAACGGCAATTGCATAATTACTTTTATCTGACCTTGCCGAGTTACTATACATCCGATTCTGTTGGATGCCTCGCACGTTACGCCCCTCACCTCTAATCGTGCAGATGACGTTCGCCAATAGAGGAAAGATAAACGAGGGATAAAATGAAGCAGATAGCGACCTACTCAGGTTGCGCCAAAAGGAAGAAAGTGGATTTGCGTTGACGAAAGAGCAGATGAATTAGAATAAGATGGAAAAAAGGCAGCAAGAGCAGCACAGCGCAGCTAGACGGGAGGAGGAAAGAGGAAGAGCGGGAGGAGGGAAGGCGGGCGACAGGGCCATCACCCTCAAAGAGTTGCTTCGCATCCTGAATACGTCGAGACTCTCGACGGTCTCTGCCGAGACCACTCTGCTTTCGGCGATGCCAAAGTTGCGCGAGAAAGGGTTTGACGACGTTGTTCTTATCGACACGTCGAAATCTCCCGCTCGGGAACGATACAGGCCGGATAGACCCGTGGTCATATCTGGATATTCCATCGTCTCAAAGTTGCTTGAGACCAGACCCGAGAATTACGGTCATCTACTCGACTCCCCATGCCTGGACTCCTCTCTTGTTGTTGGAACTGTGGGCGAAGAATCCGACTTACTCTCAATCTTCCATGTATACGAGTCCACGACCTTTGGAATCGCGATTATCCACAATAGCAAAGACAAGGAAATCGTCGGACGGCTCACGGTGAGGGATCTCTGCAGGCTCTATCAATCGGGCGTGATTTCGGCCTCGCTAGTCATCGACGATGTAGCTTCCTCGCCAATCTTTAATCTGCCCAAGAATGCTGGATTAAGGCAAACTCTGAAGGAACTGGAAACGAGAAAGTTCAGGAAGATTCAGGTCGCAGGGACGGACCGCATCGTCTCGGACAAGCAGATTCTTTCCCACATCTTCGATGAAAAAAGGCTCGACACGATTTCGAAGACGCCCGAGCGCCTGCTCGAAGGTACTTTAGAGGAAGTCCACCCGGCCTCGAGTCTGAGAATAGACGGCAAGCGCAGCGTAAAGGATGCGGCAAAGCTCCTGGGGGAGAGGGAATACGAGTGCCTTCTGACCGAGCGTGGCATCGTGACGACCTGGGACTTGATAATAAAGCCATGGCGGTTGGGCGAACTTCGAGTTTCAAACGAGAGCGCCTAGCCAAAAATAGAGCGGCACTGACACCTTCGTTTCCAGCATTGACACGGAATTCTCCTCTCCTAGCGTAAGTCTTGCCTGCTTGCTTGCTTTCTTGAATAGAAGCACTCAAGATAAGAGGACATCAAAGGGAATTATTGTTCGCCAACAACATCCCAGTGCGGTGACTAGATGGGGAAGTAGATGTCGACCTTAGGATTTGTTGGAGATTCTGAACGGCCATCATTTGATAAATTGCAGTATGCCACCAGCTAATGACTTTTCGAAGTAAATCATACCTTTTACTGTTGCGAACTCGTTGTTGTCGCCGCCGGTTGTACCTCTCTCCTCTCAACTATGAGAGTGCAGTGCGCGGCTAGAGCCGTGATGACTCCAAGCGCCGCAAGCAGTGGAGCCAGAAGTGCGCCAACAACGCCTATCGTAACCGGGATTTCAATGAGTGTGACGCCTTTTTCATCTTTCACGATTATCCTCGTTACGTTACCTTCGTGGACGAGCTCCTTCACCTTCTGAACGAGGTTATCTGAGGATATGTAGAATTGTTCGTAGGTTCCACCTGCCCTTGCCCCACAGGCCGAGCAGTACCTTGCCTCAGGATAAATGTCGCCACCGCACCTGTTACACTTTTGCAAGTGCTTCCTCTGTGCCTCCGGCTTTTTCGAGGCTGACTATTTATGGGACGACGATTACTGGACAGCTTGCGTTTTCAATCACTCGTCTTGCAACGCTGCCGAGAGATCTTATTCGCCCCACATTGTGAAGCCCCTTCAAACCAAGAACGATTAGTTCGATACCTTTTTCGTTGCTGCGTTCTAGGATGTATTCGCTGGGGTTAGCAAAGTCACTGAGAGTCCTACACGGAACGTTCTGCGCTTTAACTTTGTCAGCGTACTTTGAAGTGACGGCCGACCCGATTTCTTGAAGATAATCTGCATACGCGTCGGGGAAGTGCTCTGTTCTCTCGTATTCTTTCATCTGCTCGCTCTCGTGCGGCGCCGACTTCATGACGTGAACAAGTACTATTGAATATGACATTTTCTTTGCAAGATCCGTCGCAAAGTCCACAACCCTGTCGGAATGTTTTGACCCGTCAACAGCAACTAGAATTTCTGGCAAACTTTGATTTCACCACAAATGCGTATCCTTGATATTGCTTAGCAGATGCCACATAGTTAAAGACCGTACACGATTCTCGATCCTGAGAATGAATCTATGGTGGCATCTGTAAAACACTCGCTGTGTCTTTGGCAATTTGGCCGTCAGTGAGTGTGAGTCCTTACCTAACTACAAGGACGTTGCAGTGGGCGTGCGTGACAACCCCGCTTGAGACGCTTCCGAGCATCAATCTCCTGAATCCTCCTAGCCCTCTGGTTCCCACGACGATCAGGTCAACGCCCTCGTCGCTCGCGGCCTGGATTATGGACTCTACGGTGGACGATGTCGTTTTGAGGATCCTCCCCGTGACGTGCACTCCCTCCCGCTTTGCATGTTCAACGGCCAGATTGACAAGTTTGGTCCCCTCCTTCTCCAGAAAGTCGAAGTAGTCGGCGTAATCTATAGGGGGAGTGGTTACACCGACTGGCTCATACAAAGCAGGAATTGTCATCTTGAGAGCGTGGATTATAATCAACTCGGCTTTGAAATGTCCTGCCAGTTTTACGGCTGTCTCGACAGCTCGACCAGCATTATCAGAACCATCTGTGGCGACCATTACCTTCTTCGGAGGGAATGGAATCTCCTTCACTGTCTCGCTTGTCATGAATGCAACTAAGCAGCCTCTCTCTCTTTCGCTTTTCACAAGTTGCTAATGATTGGGCTTTAGATCTAGATAAGACTATTACACGATTATCATTTGTGAAAATGGCAACGTATGAAGGAGCAAAAAGCTGTCCGTCCTTTCTCTGGCTGTCATTGCTCTCAAATCTGATAATCGCCTGACGATGTTATTAGGCTCCTCCGACCAATCAATAGAACGGAGAGCATTGCACTAGAGAGTGTAGAGCAAGCTCTGCGGGTGATTTATAGGTTCGTTGAGTCAACAGATTCTAGTTAGGCGCGCTGGAAAAGACGACTGGAAGGGAGTCCTCAAACTATACGAGACTCTTGACGAGGAAGATCTCGAGTACAGGTTCTTCAATATCCACCACCTATCGGCGGAAGAGGCAAGGAAGATTTCAGTGTCGAGGGATCACATGACTTTTCTTGCCTTCAGCGGCGACACGACTATCGCGGAATGTACACTCCAGTCTGACGGCGAAGTTTCAATTGTCGTGTCGCCTGATTTCAGGGGACACGGTGTTGCAACACATCTCTTCGAGTATACACTACTCGCAGCAAGAGAGAGGGGGATGAAGAGGCTGCACTTCTTTACGCTGCCCAGCAATTCGAGAATGACCGGGCTTGGCAGAGCTCTTGGATTTAGACTAATTTCTCACTCCGTGGTTGAAGAAGAATGGGTCCTTGATCTATGAAGAAATAGGACCACGAGATATGGCAACACGCAATTCAAGTTTTTTTCCAACTCTAGTAGAACTCGGTTTTTCCCTTCATTGCGTTGAGTCGTATTGAGAAAACTCATAGTCATTCTCATCAATTAGAATCGTATCCTGTCCTTTTATTCCATGTGATGTCGAACTTGCGTCAAGAAGCGAAAGACATAGGAATTGATGACAACGACCGTGCTTGTTGCGGACGACCAGGCAGATATTCGCAGAATCTACGCGGAGGTCTTGACGAGCAAGGGGTTCGCTGTTGTAAGCGCGAGGGATGGCATTGAGGCAATTTCAAAGTTCAAAGAGCAACGTCCCGACATAGTCGTGCTGGATAACAACATGCCCGGCTGCACGGGCCTTGAAGCTGCTTCAGAGATTCTTGCGATTCACTCCTCTGCCAAGGTTATCATGGTCAGCGCAGACGAACAAGCGCATCAAGAAGCAAATAGACTTGGAGTCGACTTGTTCCTTACAAAACCGGTATCCGTAAAGAAGTTCATAGAATCGGTAGAGATTGAGCGCTAGCAACTAGATTCAAGTCCACGCACAGAGCTCTGTCTTTTTAGACTAGGAATTGAAAGGAACGGTCGCTTTGATCGAGTCCCGAACCTAGGTGTATCGGTCTTCCGTTTTGAGAAGGGTAACACTGTTCATCGCGTGTAGCCTTGACAACTACATAGCAAGAGCCGACGGGGCCATAGATTGGCTGTTTACCGAAGGAGATTACGGCTACAAAGAATTCTACGACTCCATAGATACTGTGTTGATGGGTCGGAAAACATACGAAACATCCAAGAAACTCGGCGAGAGTTCCTCAGGAAAGACTTGCTATGTGTTTAGTCGAAGCGAACGTGACTCTGAGGCGGGAAACGTACAGTTTGCGTCTGACCCAGTGAATCTCACAAGACGGCTTGTCTTCGAACAGGGTAAGGGGATTTTTGTTGAGGGTGGCGGCGAGATCGTCTCAGCTTTACTGAACGAGGACTTGATAGACGAGATTGTGCTTTCAATCCACTCAATTCTTCTCGGGAGTGGCGTCCCCCTGTTTGTGCATTTCAAGAAGCAAGTCGATCTAAAACTCCTGAAATCTGTAGCGCACGGAAACGGGCTGGTTCAGTCGTATTATAGAGTGCTCAAAGTTTCACGTCTATGAGAGCGCAAGCTGCTGAAGGACTTGCGTTTCATGTCCGGTCCTTGCTATTCTCGCTTCCCTCGAAATCTAGTTTCTCATCTATTCTCTTTTGCATGGCCTTGTAGCTTTTGTACTTCTTGGTCCACTTTGAAAGGACGAGCCACTGCCTCACACCCACGGCAATGAATGCGGCGGCAATGATGATTGATACGATGCCTGCTACTCTGAAGCTATAAGGCGTCCCGAGCAAAATCGGGGAAACGTGCCAGGATATCGGTATCGCCGCGACGATGGCGGCGATCATAATCAAGACAAGCTTCTTGCTCTTATCGACCTGATGGACGAGCTCATCTGTGATGCGGAGTATGCTCTGAGAAGACACGTCGCCCTGATCGTCACCAGTCTTCGCAGGGCTTTTCTTGTTTGGTTCCGTCATGTTAGAGCAATCAGCAACCTCTTTCTCTCTATTCTTTCTGCATTTCTAGATATGCGACAATATACTTTCCGACGAAATTTTCATGCTGTAGTCACTCACTGTCAAACTGTTCCTCGCCCTTGTTCTTCGCTCCTCGGAAAAAGCAACTCGTAAGGCTCAAGAATTTCTCTCGCCAACTCCTTCCCCCTTTCAGAAACTCTGTACTTGATTATCTTCTTCGCGCCCCACGGTTCTTCGATTCGTACTATCAGACCTTTCTCCACCAATTCATCGACGATTTCCCTGTGCTTCACGTTGTTGAGACCGCAGTAACTCATCAGCCTGCTCTGGTTAAGCTCCCCGTGTTCCACGAGCTTCAGGATGATGTCCTTCCTCATGTAGATACGATCCCTGTGCTCGTGGACCAATTCTTCAATTCAACCATGCACATTCCAGATAGCAATAATCCTTTTTGTTTCCCTATCAGCAGAACAAGATGGAGCAGCAGTGCAAAAGAACTTCACGTAACAAAGTTACGTAACTCAGGTGAACAACGATTATTATGAAAAATTTGACCCTGCACTCCTCATGCGAAACAAACAAAATTTCATGATAGCAGCTCGGGCCTGCGCTGCTGTTGCGCTCGCCTCAAGCTTGATCAATGAAATAGGTCTCGGGCAGTCTCTCGATATTTCGCTTAGAACCACCGGCATCATTTGGATTGCTTCAGCGATAGCCGCATTCTTTGTTGCTAGGAAGCAGGGTTCGCTCTCCGTGTCAATGATGCTGGTTGTAAAGGGAGCCTTGGATACAGTGTTTGCCCTGCAGTCAGCCATCGTCTCTGAATCTCCGGGTCCTTTAATCGGCGTTATTCTCGGAGGATCTGTGCTTGCTCTCGGGCTGGTCAAGACGAAAATAACCGCGAGCCAAATGAGAAGATTGGGCAAGGTGAACGGAGAAGAAAAATTACAACCAGCGCGATTATCGCACAGCAATACTGCTGGGCTGACAAGAGTTGCAACCATAGCGATCATAGCGATAATCATTGTAGCTGGAGCCGCCGGGGCGTTCTACTACCTCTCCGCTTCGGGCGCTTTGTCCACAAGCAGCAATACACAGCAGGTAACAAACGCTTCTCTCCACAGCGTCCAAATCTTCATAACCGGCGGAGCATCGAGTCGAGCTAATGCTCCTGGCTACAGCCCTGATTCCATCACCCTAGTGATAGGTGTGAACAACACGGTGAGCTGGATGAACGACGACAATGCTGCACACACTGTGAGTTCAACGAGCGCCCCAGCTGGCGACTCCTTTGACTCTGGGAACATGAATCATGGAGCCACGTATACTCACACTTTCTCGGTTCCGGGTACTTACAGATATGACTGTAAATGTCACAGTTGGATGACAGGGCAAATAGTTGTAGAGGCAAGCTGATATCGGGAAAGAAATTCGAGATCTCAAAGAATTCGGAGCATCGTCTAGGGCCGAACGTTGACCTAAATGATGGCGAGTTAATGATTCCTGCGTTTGTCACTAAAATGGCAAACCTTGACATGTTCTAGTTGTAATCGGACTTCGCTAGTCCTGCGCTTTTTTCCTTTATTTGCATCCCGTTTTTCCAACCTACTTGCTAGGGAGCTGTCGAGCCCTCCTTCCGGGCATTCATCCTCGGGTCTAACACTCACTCCTGCCCTTCGGATAGTATGACAGGGACAAATCCGAGGTATAGAATATAGTATAGCTGTGACCTCACATGGCAGAGTGTGTGGCTGTTAGCGAATCAATTGATCAAGATAGGAACATCTGGCTACAGCTACCCGTGGAATGAGGGCAAGCCAACTCCGTTCAGATGGTATCTGAGCCAGGGGCTCGACACCGTGGAAATAAACGGCACGTTCTACAGGTTCCCGACCCAGCCTTCCATCAACACCTGGCGTGAGGCTCCTTCAGGCTTTGACTTCTCGATCAAGGTAAACCAAACGATAACTCACAGATTCCGATTGGGCGGCGAGGGGGCCCTTGAGTACTTTGAGCGATTCACTAAGCTCTTCGATCCAATGAGGGACAGGGTGACCTTTTGGCTCTTTCAGATGCCTCCTTCCTTCAGGGCAAGCGATGAAAACCTCGCGGTAGTTGAGGAATTCTTCATGCACGCTGCGCAACGAGGCCTCGCGAACAAAGCTCAGGCTGTGGTAGAGTTCAGAGAAAAAGGATGGTGGAAATCGGACTTCAGGAAGCGAATGGAAGATGCGGGTTTAGTGTTCTGCTCGGTTGATTCTCCAGAACTTCCAAGAGACATCATAACGATGAATGGATCACTATATCTCAGGCTCCACGGGAGAAAGAGCTGGTACTCGGATATCTATGAGGAAGAGGAACTGGACAAGATATGTGAGCAGGTGCAGGATTCCCCCGCCCCGAGGAAGTACATTTACCTCAACAACGATCATGGAATGCTGCCTAACGCTTTCTACCTGAAAGAAAAACTAGGTCGAAGGAGGAAAAGGAAGAACTCTTGAGAAGAACTGAAGATGGCCGACCCAATGCCAGGGTTAGGGCAGTGGCCACATCGTCCGCATTATTCGGAGATATATATCCTTAGATACCTTTAGCCTCTTCTCGGTTATCTGACTGAGCTCGCTGTTTCTTTTGCCACTTCCACCTGATGCGTGCTTCGGGTTCCTAGTGCTGCCCGCCTTTCCTTCCAGCTTCGGAGAGGCTCTCCTTGTCCTTGCCCCTGGCTACTCCGCCTGCCTTGGCTACCCTTTCTCTTGTCTCCTCATTTGCAGCCTGTAGGCCTCTCTCCTCGTGAGGGGCAGAACCGCCGGCCGAAGCTACGCGCTCCCTCGTTTCGTCATCCGCGGCCTGTAGGCCTCTTTGTTCGTGGTGCGCTTCACCACCAGCTCTTGCTACTCTTTCTCTTGTTTCTTCACTTGCTGAAGCAAGTCCTCTTTTGCTGTCTTTGTCTTCCGGCATATGCCATTTTCTCACGCTTTTCCGAGTCCCCTTAATCCTCTCGTCAAAATATTTAGTCATTCTTCATTAGCAATCTCTCTTACTTCTCTATGATTGCATACCTCTAGGTCACTCACAATTCTCTTTGCTAGAACGCCTAAATCTGGGATGCATTGGAATTGACCTGATATGCAATTATATTTTTTATCTACTGGTTTATCCAGCCGTTTACTTTGGATAATTGAACAATAGCCGTCGGATGCATAGGCGGATTCCTCAGGGAATGGCAAGACAAATTCGGCGAAGCACCAGGAAGCTGACTGTTGCGCTATACTTCGTCGCGTTGATGGCCAAATATCCGTGATCGTACCTGTCTAATCTAAGGAGCGAAGAGGAGAAAACAAATGACAGACAGCAGAAGCGAAGCAGGAAAGAAAGGGGCGTGGAAGCTCTCCAAGAGAAGCACTAGAGGGAAGAGGCCTTAGTGATGCAGAAAGACGGCAGCGGAGCGAATCTGGTACAAAGAGCAAAGAGCACTAGAAGACAAAAAAAGCCAAAGGAACGATTCGGGAGGAGGAGGTTACGAGGAGAGATTTGAAAAAATTACTGAAACTATCTTAGCCATTTTCTCACCGTACTAGGCTCGAAATCTTGTTATCCTAAACGGTCACAAACAACTTGTCTTCTAGAATTTTTTCTCCCGGCTTTTCCAATTGCTGGTCGAAGATATTATGATTCGGATAATCTCTTTTACTCTGCTTTTCCAATCAGAGTTGAAAAATGTACATCGAGTCGATGTAAGCAGCGCAATCATTGCGCAAGTAAGTCGTATATTTCATCGACATATTCGTGAAACTTTTCCGTCGTGTGCTTGCGCGGCCTTGAAAGATCAACTTTGATCTCTCGCTTAAGCTTCATCGGACTCTTCGAGAGCACTAGAATTCTATCCGCGAGCTCCACGGCCTCCTCGACATTGTGGCTGACCATGACCCCCAGCCTTATTGGCGAGTTTTGGTTGATAATCAGAGAATAAATTTCCCGCCTCAACTTCCGTGCAGATACTGCGTCGAGAGAACTAAAAGGTTCATCGAGTAAAATTATCTCGGGCTCGAGAGCAATGGCTCTAGCTATTCCTGCTCTTTGCTTCATACCTCCGCTCAGCTCACCGGGGTACGCGTTCGCGAACTGCTTGAGTCCCACCTTTTCGAGTGCGGAAAGGGCCTTGGGCCTGCTCTCCTCCTTGGTCATCCTTTTCCTTGAAATCAGTCCAAGCTCAACATTCTCAAGTACATTCTTCCAGGGAAACAGAGCAAAGTTCTGAAAGACCATAAAGACTTCGTCAGAAGGGCCGGTCACCCTTCTCCCCTTGATCCTCACTTCGCCTGACACTGGCTGCTCTAGCCCACACATCAACCTCAGCAGCGTCGATTTGCCTGCACCAGAGGGAGCCATGAGGAGCAGGAACTCATCATAATCAACTTTGAAATTCAAGTCTTCGACTACTCTCATGACCCTGCCGCCCATAACGTATTGCTGGGAGAGACTGTTGACTTCAATAGGGCTCGGGGTTAGGATGTGCTCTTCCTCCGACCTGGGCTCTACTTGCTGTTTTTGCATTTTCTTGGAAACCATCCAAAATTACGGCCGCATCTTTGTCAGCGACTTCCCTCCAGAAGCGAGTGGCGTGTCGTCAATCTATACAATCTCCTCCAGACTGAAACGTTAAAGGCAAACACGAATGCAACCATCGTAATTACGCAGAGCGCGAGCAAAAGCATGTCGCCAGTGGCCGCAGCTAAATCAAGTAGCTTCCCGATGCCGCTCGAGACTTGCGTCACTATGACGGGTTGCCCGTTCGACAGCGTAACCGAAAAGTACTCTGCGATGATCAGCGTATTCCAGCCTCCACCGACCGCCGTGATCGACCCGGTCACGAATGAGGGTAGCAGTGCGGGGAACAGGGCGTTTCTCCAAAAGTTCCATCTCTTCATCTCAAGAAGAGATGCGAGGTCGAAGATTTGCTTTGGTATCGACCTGATTCCCTCTACGATGTTAAAAACAAGGTACCAGATCATCCCGAGAAGTATGATGAAAAATGCATTGATCTCCCCACTGTACGGGATGGTGGCAACCGCAAATGCGATGGGAGGGAGCAAAGCGGGGGCGGGGATCGCCGCGGCTATCTGCAATACTGGTACGAGGATTGAGTAGACCCTTTCGTTCAGAGCTATGAAAACTCCGAGCGGAACACTGATTGCTGCGGCGACAAAGTAGACATACCACACCCTAATCAGCGAAGAGACGAAGGCTGGAATCACCTTTGCCTCGTCTGCAGCCACGGCGCCAAAATCCGCAGGAAAGGCGGCAGGGTTTGAGGCATACAGTAAAATGAATACGGTAGCCGCGATCATGCAGAGTATCAATACCTCTATCGCGATCGTTCTAGTTTGCTTCTTTTGCTGCTGTAGTTCGCGATATTCTTGCTGCTGTTCGCCTAACACCGTTTCACTTCGGAGCATTTGAACGGAATTACCGAGCCCCATGACAAGAGAGAGTCCTCTCCAAGCTCTTTGTGTATAGACTGGAAGGAAAGTGAAGTACGGCTGAACCGACGCTCGGACTGTCATGTTCACCCAGTGGTAGAAGCGATAGATTGGACTCGTCCTCGCCTTCGAAGGCGACGTATAGCCTATCTTGTATTTCTCAGACCACTTTGAGAACTCATTGAGAAAGAGAAAGTAGGTGAGGACGAGAGCAACGACGAGCACGAAAATTGCGGAGATATACTGGTCCCACATTTGGGCTGATCCGAACTTGGCAATGTCCGCGCCAATCCCGTACTTTACAGAGTACTTCGAGTTGCCAAGAGAGAAAATCTCGCTCGCGACAAGGTAAAACAGTGCTACAGACCAAGAGATAATTGAGTTGTACGCGACCTTCGACCACGTCGCAGGGATGTAGAGGACTCGAAGCTTTTGCCACAGTCCCATCTTCTCAATTGTGGCAAGGCGCATGAAATCAAGAGGAATCGCCTTCACCGCCTCGTAAACCGCAAATGCAATATTCCAAGTCATGCTTGTGAAAATGAGGAAAACGACCGCAAGGTAAACACCTATGTCGGGAGGAAATAGGACAACGAATACAACAAGCACCACGGGGAAGAAGCCAAGTATAGGTATCGACTGAAGAATATCCAAAGCAGGGAGTATAACCTTCTCGGCGTTAACGTTTCTTGCAGCTGTTATTCCTATGGCCCAGCTGAATAGCATCGAAAAGATTAGAGCAAGGAATAGCCTGCTCCAAGAAACCAGTGTATCGATTCCCAATCCTGCAAAAAAACTCGATGGAAGCAAATGTTGTTCCACTTTCTGTGGGAAATCGATCTACTACAGGAAAGAGACGAGCGCGTTGACTTTTCTACCGGCCTTCAACTGGCCCTGCTCAAGGTCCAGCACAGAGAGGTTGATCTCTTGCTTCTTCTTCTTTAGGGATCCAAAGTTGGAAGAGAGTATTCCGATATTATATTGTCTCGCGAAAAGAAGTTCTATATCCCGGTAATATATTTCAAGTTTTTTCTTATGAAGACGTCTCTTTGGATAGAACAGGTGATAAATCCAAAAGACTAGAACAATTTTAGGGCGAACAACCTAACAACTCCGATTCTTCCATTACTGTCTTATGAGCTAGCCCCCTCAACATTTTTCCAACAAAACAGAATAGCCTCAGGAGTAGATATTTGCAGACACTGGAACTCAGGTATCTTCCCACTTTCGGAAACATAGCATTTGTCATTTCTTTCCCTACCAAGTCAAAGGATCGGAGGTGAGGTTTGTGAGGATGGGGAAATAACGTAGAAAAGGTTCTAGCCTACTTTTATCTCATGCAAACGTGCGAATGATTATCCTAGAGTATACACTCCATCGCCGGAAAAAGAGATAAGGAAAAAAAGCAGTCCAAAGGGAAAATCTCTCTCAGGTTTCCTGCTTTGTTTTCGACGAATGACTGTGGCCTCATGCTGGAACCACAGGAAGGGATGCTGGTTCAAGACATCGTATCCTGGGCTGAGTACGCGGAAAGGGCTGGCTACGGCTACATATTCAGGTCAGACCACATACTCTCAACCACCGGCCGAAGCGAGGCCGTAGATTCTCCTGAGTGCTGGGTGACATTGGGTGCAGTCGCGGCAAAGACCTCCAAAGTAAAATTCGGTCCAATGGTCTCCCCAATTGGATTTCGTAACCCTGCACTTCTTGCCAGGATGGCGTGTACTCTCCACTCCTACTCAGGGGGAAGGCTAGTTCTTTCGTTGGGCGCTGGCTGGAACAAGCCCGAATACGACGCCCACGGTTACGAATTCCCCAAATTCGGCAGAAGATTGCGACAGCTTGTCGAAGCAGTTGAGATAATCAGACCGCTGACCGAAGGGAAGAGAGTGGACTTTGACGGAGAGTACTTTTCGGCACACGTAGAGTGCTCCCCAAAACCGGTCGGCGGCAAGATACATCTCGTAATGGGTGGAAGAAATCCGAAGATAGTGCAAACCATTGGCAAATTTGCAGACGAGTGCAACATCTTCAGCTCTTCGGATCAGGTCATGACCAGCACCATTGAGACTCTCAGACGAGCAAACCAGAGAAAGATCCAAATTTCTCAGATGGGCTCGTTTGTAATCGCGGAATCTCAAGGCGAACTTGAGTCGCGTATTCGCAGATATTTTCGACTGAGGGGTTTTGACGGCGACGTGGCAAGTGCCAAATTGCAGTTAGAGCAGAAAGGAGTCCTCTGCGGCACAGTTGACGATTTCGTCTCTCAGGTCAACAGGAGAAGAGAGATGGGAGTTGAAAAGTTCTATTTCCAGATACTCTTCCCCGAAGATAGAGTGATGGTCGAAACACTCACCCAGACAATCAAGAGAAAATTCTGAACGAACCAACTCCCTCTCTTCACTGATTGAATTCACTGGCGCATGCACTTCCACCGGAGGAAAACAGGAGCAGATTGTATTGCGAGTTGTAGGACACTAAACACGGTGATTCTCCACTTGCTAGCAAAGAAAAAATATGAGGGAACAACTCTGTGCTTCGATGCGTCAGGATCCATTCTTTTGCTCTTGAGGTAGAGTGACCCATATGTCCTCCGATCTTCCTCCAAAGATAAGCTTCGTCATTCCTACCTATAACAGAGAGAAAAAATTGAATCGCCTTCTAGAGTCCATAGCGATCTCGGAAATCAAATCAAAGTATGAAGTAATCGTGGTGGACGACAGTGAATGCGAGACCCCGATTGACGGGCACATCCACTCATCTTTAGGCGACAGGCTCCGCCTGATTAGAAACGTGAGAAGACGCTTCATCTCGAGTGCAAAGAACATTGGATGGAAGAACGCTCAAGGGAAGTACGTATTCTTTGTCGATGATGACAATGTCCTCCCGGAGGGGACTGTGGACACACTCTCCGAAACACTAGATGCAAATACGAAGATCGGTGCACTCATGCCGGTCGTGTACTATGAAAAGAAGCGCGATCTAGTCTGGGTGTACTCCGCTCCGTTCGTCAAGGGGCGGTGGAAGTTCAACCTCATTGGGAGAAACGAGCTAGAAAAGGAGAAACCAGGAATACAGTTCCTTCCAACCGATGCACTCCCAAACGCCTCAATGGTCAGAAGAGGCATCCTCGAAGCGACAGGAGGCTTTGACGAGTCCCTGCCTGTCAACAGCTCGTGTGATCTCTGTCAGAAAATAAAGAGGCTTGGATACCAGGCTTATGCACTAGGCTCCGCCTCAATTTATCACGACGTAACGCTGCCTGGAACACCGGGATATTGGGCAGAACATGCCTCTGAGGATTACGCGAGGCGTTACTACGAAGTCAGGGATTGGTTTGACCTTATGTCGAGGCTACACCATGGCGAACCCTTTCTTCCACTGAAAGAGTTTGCACGCTCGTTCCTGTTCTTGGTTCCGGTCAGCTCAGGAATCCTGATGCACCCGACAAGAAGGAAACAGAGCCTGCGCCTGATCTACCTTTCGATGCTCAGAGGCCTCGTAGACGGCGTAAAGATCTCCGCGGGCAGACACGTTCCAGGACATTGACCAAATCTATTCCTCCGCCTAATAATTTGCATTGGGTTCCAGTCTACTTCTCATTGCAGACTCGTAAGTGATAAATGCACAATCGCAATAAGGCCGAGGATAAGCCAGTATTGAGTTTTGAAGGATCGAAGAAGATTAGGAACTGAAAGGAGTACCGAGGAGGACCCGCGAGAAGATCATGATACTGCTGGCGGTTTCACAGTTTCCTTCAGACGTTCGTCCCTTTCTTCTAAAATTGAAAAATTCTGGGACCGTGTCTACAACGAAGATGTAATCGAGTTACTTCGCAAGCTGCCCTCCAACTCGATAGACTGCGTCTACGCCGACCCAGATTACAATGTGGGTGTGAAGTACAACAATATTTCCTACAAGAAGAAATTCGACGACTATATTTCTTGGTGCGTTGAGTGGTCGAAGGAAGCTCTAAGGGTACTGAAGCCTGAGGGGAATTTCTTTGTCATTAACTACCCCAAGAATAACGCGTATCTCAGGACTAGATACCTCGACGACGCCTTCTGCGACGTAAACGAGTATGTGTGGGTTTACAACACAAACATTGGCCACAGCGGTAGGAGGTTCACGACCGCGCACAGATCAATTCTTCACTGCACGAAATCAAAACAAAACAAATTCTATCTGGAGAACGTGGCCGTTGGGTACCAAAACCCGAACGACAGGAGAATAAGAAAACTCCTCGAGGAAGGCGCTCCAGGCAGGATGCCTTACAGCTGGCTATACTATGACCTTGTGAAAAATGTCGGAGTGACAAAGACCTTTCACTCATGTCAGATACCCGAGAAACTCTCCCACACACTCATAGCGTCCTGCACACAGCCCGGGGATGCCGTCTTGATTTTGTTTGGTGGAAGCGGCTCCGAAATCATTGAGTGCAAGAAGATGCAGCGCCACTACATTGCTGCCGAGATTGACAGGAAGTACTTCAAGCTAATAGAGGATCGTCTCAAGCAAGCTGACGGGAAGGTCCCCTACCCATACCGCCTGATGAACAGAATTCAACGTAACAGGAATCTTCGCTAAGAGAGAGCAATGGGGGACTCTCTCTGCGTTTGAGGTCTTCCTCTACTTGAGTTTGGCGAGGGGAGTTGGCGTTTTCGGCTCAAGAATATCGTTGTCGTGGAAGGGTAGGAGACCACCATCTACTTCGATGAAATGCTTGTCGTACCTTGGGGTTACCTCCATGCCCGAGGTCGCCCTCCTTATGACCTCCTCCTTGCTTACCGCGATTGAAGTATCGTAGTAGCCGAAGACCTTGATTCTCGGATCAGTAAAGTCGAATATCGAACCCATGATTTTCGTGCAACCAAGACGCTTCAGTGCAGCCGTCCTGTGGTGCCCGTCATGAATCATCAATCTGCCTTTCCACTTTGGGCCAAGAGAATCCAGCCTTGAGATTGCAATTGGCCTGAGCTGGAAGCCGTCGGACCTGATCCAATCGGTGATCTCTCTTATGTGCTCTTCAATCACACCCTCGTGCGGCACCAGATCCGGGATGTCCACTCTCTTTATCTCAATTCGGAGGTCCAACGCTTTGCCTCCTTCTGTCTTTGCCTGCGTCAAGTTTGAAACTGCAATCTTCGCTTTCCGAGAAATTGCTTATTTAAGATGTTGACCACGCAATTGAGAATTGGTTGGCCAGCTGGGAGATAGCAAGCAGGTAACAATCTCTCTCCCTTTTCCAGTCTCTTGGAGAAGCAAAAAAGAACAAGGTCAAAATACAAGCCAAAACCAAATGGTTTGGAAGCCGAGAACTTGTTCAAATGAACCGAGCAACGAGAAGAAGCCCTGACATAAAGAGACAAACTTGGAGCTCGTCACTCGCTACCCACACTTTGCGTGGAGGACGGGTCGCTCACCCTAGGCTACGTCGTAGCGGGGACAAAGAAAGAGGACTTTCGCTCGACAGCGTAAGGACTGGGCTAACCTTTGATGATGTGCTGCTCGTACCAAAGTATTCGGAGGTCAGGTCAAGGAAAGATGTGCTCACTAGAACTCGCCTGACAAAAAACATCGAGATTAATGTGCCACTGATCTCTGCCAACATGGACACCGTGACCGAATCCGAAATGGCAATCACGATGGCTAGGGAAGGCGGCATCGGAATAATTCACAGGTTCATGAGCTTGGAAGAAGAGGTCGAGCAGGTAAGACGGGTAAAGCGGACGGAGAGCATTATCATTGAGTCACCTTACTCTCTTGAAGAGTCATCATCAAAAGTTCGTGACGTTCTCAACATGATGAATCAGCGGAACGTCGGAGGGATACTCATCGTCGATGGACAGGGGAAACTCAAGGGTATAGTGACCACGAGAGACCTCAGGTTCAGGATCGAGCCCGACCTGCCGGTGACCGAGGTGATGACAAAGAGAGCGGATCTCGTCGTTGCACCATGGAGGAAGACGAGTATTGAACAGGCCGAGCAGATCATGGAGCGCACGAAGATCGAAAAGCTCCCACTGGTCGATTCCAGCGACAGGCTGAAGGGACTGATAACTGCCAAGGACATCCTCAAGCGAAGGCAATCTCCAAACGCCACCAAGGACTCCAAGGGGAGGCTCAGGGTTGGCGCGGCAGTTGGAGTCAAAGGAGACTTCCTCGAAAGGGCAAAGCGACTCCACGAGGCTGAGGTTGACGCACTCGTGCTCGACATTGCGCATGGCCACAGTTCTCACGCAATTGAGGCAATAAGGAAGATCAAGAGGGAACTGCGCGAAGTCGAGCTGATAGCTGGCAACGTAGCAACCAGAGATGGTGCGAAGGACCTAGTTAAAGCAGGGGCCGACTGTGTTAAGGTCGGCGTCGGAAGTGGATCGATTTGTATTACAAGAGTCATCACAGGCTCGGGAGTGCCACAACTTACCGCTATCGCTGACTGCGCGGAGGTTACACGCGAATACGGTGTAACCCTGATCGCTGACGGCGGAATAAGGAACTCTGGAGACATTACGAAGGCACTTGTAGCAGGCGCTGACAGCGTGATGGTGGGGAGCTTGTTTGCAGGCACGGACGAGAGTCCGGGCGAGATTGTCTTCAGGGGGGATTACAGGTACAAGGTTACACGAGGAATGGCATCATCCTCCGCGAGGAGAGATCAACTCGCACAGCAGACCGCTCCACCGGTTGTCGCATCACTTCAAGAGGCAGAATTGGGCCGGGGGGAGACCACATCCGACCTTAGCGATTACGTACCAGAGGGAGTCGAGGCAATCGTCCCCTACAAGGGCTCGGCAGTCACAGTACTCCGCCAGCTTGTCGGAGGGCTACGAAGCGGACTGAGTTACTGCGGCGCCAGAAACCTCGAAGAGCTCAGGCGCAACGGAGAGTTCGTAAGGATGACAGAAGTCGGCCTCACGGAGAGCAAGCCCCACGATGTGGAACAGATCTAGTAAGGTATAGTTCTACCCCTCAGCGTACGATCAGGACGTTTGTCTTTGCAGAGTTTGCTATTCCAGAGGCGACGCTTCCAAGGAAAAGCGACTTGAGCCGACCCTGCCCTCTGTTTCCGACCACGATCATGTCGAAGGAGCCTCTCTCCGCCTCGTCGATTAGGGCACGCGACACGTCGGCAAAGTCAACTACCTTCCCCTCGGCATTTACTCCCTCAGCGCGAAGCATAGAGATGGCATTGTCCATATGGTCTCTCATTTCCCTTTCCCACTTATCCATGTCCGAAATCATGTAGCCTTCCGCGGAGATCGGCACGCTGACCACACTTACGACCCTTACTTGACCTCGAAATTTCTTCGCAAGGCTCGATGCAACCTCAAGCGCTAGTCTGCTCTCTTCGGAACCATCGTAGCCTAGAAGTATCTTCGGAATGGTATCGATCCTCGTCTTCACGATCAAGACAGAGCGCTTTGCCTCCTTAGCGATCTTCTGCGAGACGCTGCCGAGGAGGAAGCCCTTGATACCCCTGAATCCTTTGCTTCCAAGCACGATTAGGTCGTACTTACCGACTGCGGAGGTCTTGAGTATCTCGCCTGACACGTCGTCGGAATCTATCTGGATGCCGCTGCACTGAAGGCCGTGTGCCAGAACGACCTTTCGCCTGTCTGCCACGAGCGGCGCAAGTCCACCTTCTGCCGGCTTGTTTGAAGCGAACTCCGGCGTTGGCTTCGGAGTTGGCATGGGAATGCCCGTGGTTCCAAGAAGAGGATCAAATATCTGAGGAGAAACCGGGATCATCCCACGCCCCACGTGCAAGAGGTCCAGCCTCGCCGAGTAGACGTCGCCTAGCTTTAATCCGATATTTAGTGCATAGTCTGAGGTCTCCGACCCGTCAACGCCCACGAGCATCTTGTTTATTTGGAAGGGCAATTCTGCGGCTCGACTGGTTTGCCTTAAAGGGAGGGTTGGAATTGAATCTTACGGTACTCTGGCCGTCATGTTGCGTCAAAGCGCCATGCGATGCGGCTATTTTTCTCATTCTTTTTGACTGGGACTGTATCTTCTTTTCAGTTCTGGCCCACGTTGCCAAAGAGGAGCACGGGCACCTCCTTGTTCCCCGACATAACAGCGGAGACTTTATCCTCATCTATCACTGCAATTCCATTGGCCTCAGCGAGCCATTTCGAATGGTAAGCTTCGGTAGGCTTTACAATTCTCGCAAGGTACCTTTCTCCGCCATCAGTTCGGTCCCTCGTCACCCGAACGCGCAGAAAATGCTTGATACCTGGTTTTCCATGATACTCATCGAGGAGAGTCGCACTTATCGTCTGATAGAATACCCCCAACCTCGCCGCCAAAGCCTCGACCCTCTTCTTGCCTCCTTCGGTTGCGCCCAGCGAGAGCCCAGAAAGTTTACTTATCACTGGCAAGCCGAACACGAAGAAACTTACAATTGCGGACGTCGGAAAGCCGGGCAGAAGTACGAAGGGCTTGCCTTGATAGGTAGCGAGCCCGGTAGGGCTCGACGGTCGCATCGCCACACCGTGGACAAGCATGCGTACGCCCTTGATCGAATCGGCGGCTCTTCCCACGTAGTCTCTTTCCCCCACGGACGAACCAGCGGAGAGAAACAGTGCATCGCATGTACGAAGGCCGTTTAGCATCTTCGCCCTTATCTCGTCAAAATTGTCTCTTGCGATGCCTAGGTCGCACGGTTCAGCGCCGAGCTCCTGCAGTGCTGCCTTAATGAATGGTCTGTTGGAGTCGTAGATCTTTGCGCCACCCCCTTCCTTCTTCTTGTCACTCCTTCTGTTCTTCTTGCTGCTCTCTAGGCCCTTCTCCTTGACGTCCATTAGCTCATCTCCAGTCGAAAAGAACCCTACGCGTGGGCGTCGATACACTCTGACTTTCCCCCACCCGAGCATTGCAAGGAGGGCGATATGATTAGGTCGCAGGCGAGTGCCGGCCTTCAGCACGGTGTCTCCACGTGAGATGTCGGCGCCGGGGGCCAGAATGTTTTCGCCTGCGGTGGCCTCTCGCTCAATGGTCAGCAGGTTTCCGTCTCGCACCTTCGCGTACTCCTTCATCATCACGGCGCTTGTCCCGTCGGGCACGTACGAGCCGGTTGCGACCAGTGCTGCCTGACCATCCTTCAGGGAGATCGTTGGAATTGCTCCAATCCTGACTTCTCCGACAATGGAAAATTCGGAAAAGGGAGCGGCGGCGCCCGCGTGTCCGGGCAACCTTATCGCGAATCCGTCGCGTGTCGAACGCGCTTGCTTTGGTATGTCTATCTCAGATATGATGTCCTGAAACAGCACCCTGTTCCAGGCCTCATCCAGTGTGACCGTTACAGGTCTGACGGGCACAATCTGCCCTAAAAACATCTCGAGCGCCTGATCCACGCCAATGTGTTGTTCCGCCTTATCTACGCCATGATAGTGCGTGTGACCTTCTTCGTCTTCATCTGCATTGTGCCCGAAGCGGCCGCGGTTTTTCTTTTTCATCTCTCCGGCTTTCTCCTCATTCATGTGGGAAAGGTCTGCCATTTGTTCCTGCACTCGCTCTCTCCGTTTGCTCTCATTGTCCTGAATCTCAACTAAAGAGAGGTCCGCGTCGACGCCGACGGTCTATCTGAAGATCTTAGCAGCCTTGGCCAGGTCAATGAAAGGAGAATGAATGCAATCATTGCGGCTGATCCTATGGCAATCACAAAAGAATGACCGAGCGACCAGTTAGCGATGACACCATCAATTGTCAGCATAGAATAGACTGTAACGGAATCAATCGTGTTTCTCCTTCGCAAAACCAACCCACCTCTCGGGACCAAGAGAAGATAGGCCGAGATTACAAGAAAAACTATGACAAACCACCCGACAAAGTTTGTGAGAGGTATTCCAGATAAGGTCGGGATCGAGAAGAACTGGTTGCTGTCCCATGTCCAGTATTGGTATGAGGAAAACATTGGATCTATCAGCAGGTCCCAAGACATCGCCCCAAATGCAGCGAGCAAAGCAATTAAGAGGTAGTTCCTACTGCCGTGGTTTGCATCAGGCCCGGGTACGGCCGAGGTAGAAGTAGAAAAGGCTCCAGCAGAGCGCGATCCAATTCTCCCTGATACTCCCCCTTCAACCATGCTCAGGGCTATGTACGCGATAACAAACCACACTAGGGGAACGACGATTGGCACGCCGAGGACTTTTGGCCCGAGCAGATCTCCGTAAGAGTACTTTCCAAACGGAATCCCTGTGCTGGTCCCGAGTACCTCCGCAAGGAAGCCTATGGCGGCTGAAAGCACAACGAAAATCAAGGCGCGCCTCCGGCCCAACTCGAAGAAAGCCTGCGCAAGCGCGAAGAAAAGGAGGACGAAGGAAAGGTCAAAGAAAATGTCCGCGGATATCGAAAAGTGAAAGATCAAACCGAGCAGCACGTACCCAAGTATGGCAGCATACATTAGAAGTAGAATGTGGACGACGATCCGCCCTTTGGATATTGCCAAACTCGCAGTTTCTTCTCCGCCATGCAGGCCTTATAGGCTCTCTCCCCATCATGAATTCGAAGTAAGAAAAAGATTTCCAGATTTGATTTTTCGCATACCTGAAATATCTCCACAGCAACAAGTGGCATCTCACGAGGCTGGAGGCGTGGGCATTGCAGTAGAATTTTCCTTCCAAATTACCCAATAAGGCAGCATTGACTCCACTCGGCCAACGCTCTTCCGAATATGGATTCTAAACAGGTAATCCTTATCTTGTCATCGCGACGCACGTATTGACTAAGATCCAAAGGGTTTCCTTTCACTAAATTGCCATTTCCTCAATTGTCCAACCTTGTTCGAACAATGATGGGTGTGAAGACGATGAATCCGGGAGGAGCGCACAAGGGTTCCGCCTTCGGGTTCTTAACAAACTCTTCAGCCTCCATCGCAATTGTATTACATTAGTCAGAGGATTCGTTGCATTGCTCGCTATGCCTATATGCTCTTTCAAGCATACAGGCTCCATTTGAGATAAGAAAAGAATTAGTCTGCGTGTATAACCAGAGTCTTGGAATCACCTCAGAACCCGAAGAAAACAGGGTGGGCGGCCATAGTCGCAACGTTCCTCGCGTTGCTAGTAATAGTGGCGATTATCCTGATGCTTTTTCTTCCCAGCATAGTGGCTTCTTTGGGAAACATAGTTCACTTCAACGGTGGCTATTACACGTCTACATATGGTGTAAACACTTACAACAACAATAACGGGGGGTCAACTTCACCCAACAGCCCCGCGATTTACAACTCCGCCGTCACTATAACCTACCCACAGGACTATCAGACGCTGCTGAACTACACTCTCGGGTTGATTAACTCGGACAGGGCCAACGCGGGCCTATCCCCGGTAACTGCAAGCCCGATCCAGTCCGCACAGCAGCACGCCGACTCTATGCTCTTTTTCAAATATTTCAGTCACTGGGATACTCAAGGATACAAGCCATACATGCGGTACACGATACTCAACGGAACGGGATTCGTTGAAGAAAACGTGGCATACGAGTATACTTCGCTGCCGACATACCTCAACACTGGCAGTGTAAAGAACGCGCTCGCAACACTTGAGAATCAGATGGTTTACAACGACTCGGCATGCTGCAACAATGGTCACAGGGACAATATTCTCAACCAGTACCACAACAGAGTATCGATCGGAATAGCCTACGATTCTACGCACGTGTACTTCGTAGAGGACTTTGAGACATTCTACGTCCAGCTCAATGCTCCCTTGGTGTCCTCAGGGAACGAGGTGAGATTGGTCGGAACAACCCTGGAGCCTATCAACCCGAATTCAATCATGGTATTTTATGACAGTGTGCCGTCCAACCTGAGCTCTTCGTCCTTAAACACGGATTATTACGGTCCGTACAATCAGGGAAACTTTGTCGGTGGAGTCCTTCCTCACTGTGGCTCACTCGTGGGCTGCCCTCAATATGAGGGGTACATTACCGTGTATGCGGACAATTGGCAGGTCAATAGCTCAGCGGTAAATATCGCCTTCTCACTGAACAGTCTCGTAAGCAAATACGGTAGCGGCGTATACACGATTTACATGATTCAGGGGAGTCAAAACAATCCTGAGTATCTGACCAGCCTGTCAATCTTCGAGACCTCATAGCAATCTACATGCGAATTCTGCGCCTACTTTTCAGGATAGTGTGCTGATCGTACGGCTTAAACGGCCGCATTTACCCAGATATGTCCATGGCCACCACTACGATCGAAACCCCAAAGCCTGAGCAGCAAAAGACGCAGCAAGAGCTGCACATTGTGATTGTTTCTAATGATCCAACAAGAGTTTACCCGGCACTCACACTTGCCTTAGGCGCGACCGCGCTCGGCGCAAGGGCTAACATATACGCGACGATGAACGGCCTCGATGTTGTTCGGAGGGATGCGGCCGACAGGATCAAGTTCCCTGGCATGCCCCCCATTGACAAATTGGTCGGAGATGCAATTGGAGGTGGAGTATCGATCTGCGCATGCGCTCCTTCCAGAGAGATGCTAGCACAGATGGGCATAACCTCTGAAACCGTGATCTCTGGTGTGAAGTTGGAAGATGTCGTAGGTTTTCTCACCAGCGCCCTGCCCGCTGCGAAGAATGGTGGCGTTGTGCTTTTCATCTGAAGAAGAAAATTCCGTCACCACATTCGTTTCGACAGTAGGAAGTAAAAAGAAGAAAAACCAAAATGAAGTGAAAAAGTAAAGGAAATGGCAATCGAAACTCTCAGACTGATCACGGGTTCAGGCGACCTAGCAAATCTCCCGGCTTCTCTGAAACTCGATACGCGTGGATTGGTATGTCCCTATCCGGCTTTCGAGAGCTCGAAGATTGCACTCTCGGCCGGAGAGAGCGATGTCATCGAGATAATCTCGGATGATGAGTACGTGGCAACGAGCACGGTTCCTGCGGTGCTCAGCGCTCGGAGTCTCGAGTACGCCGTTGTCAAGTACGAAGACGGAACCTTTTCAATAAAGGCCAGAAGAAAGAGAAGGTAGCTGGAAACACACCTTTCGATATCTATGTGCGCACTACAGTCTGTCGATCATTATATTTTCTGCTCCTGTCCTAATCAAGAAAGGGGAAAGGCGAGAAAAAATAGAAAGACAGGAGCAGCAACTTTTCCTTTACTCGGCCTTTGATTCCGTCTCATTAAGTGAGGGTTGAGACCACATAAGAAAAATACACAAATCTCGCGGAGGCGTATACATTAGACACCGGGCTGACCGACTGATCACCTAAATTGATTGTATCGTAAAACCCTCCCTGCGGATTTCCGAACTTGGTTGTCAAAAGGTGGAGGTACAGGCCTGCCCCGGTGTAGTTCTGCACTCTCACAAGGCACAGCATGTAGTCAATCGTATCAGAGGCTCCAGAAATATCCAGCCAGGGCAGGTCCTTTACGCCGTAGGGCGTGAAAAACCCATGAGGCATTGAAGCGAGAATCGCTTTTGCTGTTTGAATATTCGTCTGGAGCCCCCACAGGACAGAGCCAAAGTAGTCATACGCCTCGTATTTGCTGTACATTGCCTCGTTGCTCAGGCCCACAAGTGCAGCGTTGAGTGAATTATTCCAAGTTTTAGCATCGGCCTGGAATCCCAGGTCTGAAGCGAGCAGGACTGCTCCCTTCATTCCCATGATCATTCTCATATTTTCCTCTTCCCACTGATAGTACTCCGGCCAGTACGGCGAGTACATCGGCGAGGTTCCATTCATGTTCTCCTGCCTTTCGTCGTCCCAGTTGTCACCATGCCTGTACAACCCATTGTAGGCAATGCCAGGCTCCGGTGCGTGCTGCAGGTAGACAATGAAGTTTGCGGAGCTCTCCACTTTTGCCCAATGTTGCCTTACCAGTCCGATGTTCCCTGTTGCCTGGACGTACGCCGAGATTGCAAGCAGTGCCATTCCCTGGTCCTCACCACGCAGGCTGGGGTCCAGCGGTGCTCCACTTGTCGAGTAGATCTGATTCCAAGCAGGAGGCGAGGAGTATCTAGTGCCTCCCGGGCCGGAAAAATTAGAGGCACTCTGCGACAAAGAAAGCAAATACACGATAGATTTCTCGGCAGCTTGTGCGTTCCCCGAGCGGATTAGGGCAAAGGCGGCGAGAGAAAGGTCCCTCGTATACACAACCGGGTTCTCGGGAGATTCCATGATCGCGCCACTTGAGAGCTGTAATGATTCTATGAACCGGATCTGAGAGTTTGCTGTCCTGTTGATTAGAGCTAGATCCGCACCACTGAAACTCAGAGTACCAGTAGTCGAAACAGAAGATGCCGTAGTCGTAGAACTGCTGTTATCGTTGCCTGCATTTGCGTTTCCAGCCAGTTGCAACTTGTTCATGCCTTCGCTAGTCTGTTCAAGACCAGTCGAGTATGCCTGTAGTGACTGCTGACCTGCAGTAATTTCTGACATGGTAGTAGTCGAGGACAAGTTCAGTGTGGCAATTGTAGTCGAATTGGGTGATAGAGAATCCTTTGTACCGTTTGAGGCATCTGGTGGCGACTGAATTCCCCCTTTTGCAGCTCCCGTAAGTGAATTTGGATAAAGAGAGGGGACAAAGACGAGCCCCAGCAAGACTAAAGCAACGATCATTTTCGTATAGTTTGAAGAGAAGATTTCTTTCGTAAGTTAGTCTAGACCATTGTTCTGTACAAAGTAGAATTAAGCGTGACTGTAGTGGCAGTTGGATGAAACGAATCAAGACGAGAATGTAGGCGACGCGATCATAGTATCCTATTACTTTTCTTATCGCTTTCCGACGATCCTTCAGTGTCTCGAAGCTTGCATTACTGCTTTGAATTATCCATCTGCCAGGGTATATTGCAATTTTCTCAAAGAAGGTACGCTATATCAGCAAGAATTTTCAACTTGCGATGTGCAACAGATAAATGGATAGGAAGAGACAAGGTAATAGCCAGTAGAATATCGACGGGGAAGAAGAATGAGTGCATGTAGCAGAGGTACCTGTATATCCTCCGCCGTCTTTTTCAAAATTGAACTAATACTGGTGTTAGCAGAAGGTTTGGTGTAAAAAAGTGGACGACCTATTTCTATCAAAAATTGAAGAACTGAAGGACAAGAAGCTAGCGATAGCTACGATTACGAAGACATTCGGTTCGACGCTCGGCAAAGCCGGGTTCAAAATGATAATTTCAGAGAGCGGTGAGATAGTTTATGGCACACTCGGCGGAGGATGCCCTGAAGGGCCGATCGTACGAATCGGACTCGACGTCATAAAGAACCAACAGCCGAGAGTGGTGAGGATCTTTCTTGAAGACGCAAAGACGGCACTGGGAAAGATCTCCATATCGGATGAGGGAGACGAGATACACGTCGAAACAAATTGCGGCGGCAACATGGAGATTATGGTCGAGCCGTACTCACCGAGACCTACCCTCGTCGTTTTTGGGGATACCTTCAACAGCCCCTTGGAGAGAAATGTCGTAAACGTTGGGAAGGAAATAGGATTCAAGACAATCGAGCACAATCCGTTGGGGGCTTGCGGTCAACCTGAGCTTGCGACGACGAGTCTTGACATCGAATCAATCAGGATTCCCGACGGGGCTTACGTTGTGTTGGTTACGAGGGGCGTTAACGATGCGCCTCTCTTGAAACATCTTTCAAAGTTCAGGCTGAATTACGTCGGAGTAGTCGCTAGCAAGAATCGCTGGGAAGCCACAAAGCAGGAACTCGGCAGGATAGGAGTCTCGAAGGAATTCACTGAGAGAGTGCATGCCCCCGCTGGTCTGGACATAAATTCAATACTGCTTGAGGAAATTGCAATCAGCATAATTGCAGAGATAATCGAGGTGCGCCGAAGGTCGGCGGACGAGGACGAGAAAAGACTTAGGGAGCGCGGCGAGAGAATTGCCCAGAGCAAGATGAAGACTGCCGAGCTCGCTTCACGATGAAACAAAAACCTAATCCGGCCGAAGTTTGCCTTCGCCAGTGAGAGATCCGGAACACCAGCTACATGGCCGCCATAGTTCTTGATATGGCGATGGTAGAGATGCCTATGCCTCTCTATCTTTTTCCCGTCTAATAGCTTGTGACTCTTAAGCGTCTTTCGAAATCAGAGGCATAGAGGGAGCTATGCATTCAGGAGGCGGGACAGAAGAGAGAGAGACTTTCACACCTGCCCTCTGTCAATTCGGACTATATTGGAATTATGAGTAATATGGCGAATGTCTCGTGAGTCGAATTCCTGTTGCTTTGGCTTTCTTTCTGTCTAGACAATTCCATCGTTTAGTGGAGAGTTTTCCTCTCAAAGTAGCTTTGGACTTCTCGACAATTGTCGAGAATTAGCTGGGGTACCCCCCTAGAGGGGGTACGTAACGGAGCTAATTTGGTATTTAAAGCGGGAAACCGAAGTAAGCCGTCCATTGTCAGAACGTTAGAATTAGGGCAAAACGTCTCGGATTTTCGGATTTTCGAGGATGTTTTGGGAATTCCGCCTTGAGATCAAATGCGAGTGGAATCTGATTGTCTGGAGCGGATTACTGTGTGTGAGCGCTCTGCCCACACCTGCCGCATGACTTTGCTATATAAAGTAGGGAAACGATATCCAAACGATCTCGATAAATGAAATTATCCTAAAAAACAAATCACCGCCCTAAGTTTACCGTCGCCGTTTTACAAGCTCACCTCACAACATTGTATACGCGAGAAGGAGCTGTACAGCTCCATTCCGGGCTCTCTTCCTTGGGTGGATAATGTTTCGGTCGTGCCGAGAGTCGCCTCGTATCACAGCGGAGGATGGAAACCCAGTCCATGAAATATAGAGAAAGAGCCCCGAAGCTGAGCGCAAGAGATTGCTCTGTTCCTCGTCTTACATAGAAATCTTACTTTATTTTTTGACTCATAGCATTTTACATCAAAGCAGGATCAAATAAGCTTCGAATAAAGAAAGGAAAAAAAGCACACTAAAGGTCATTTTACCCTTTGAGAGCGGTTCTGCTTGCTTCGATTCTGTTCATGTTGATAATGGGAATTGGGATGGTGTGGAACATCGTCCCTCTTGCTGAACTGCAGACTGTCACAATCCACACACCGACAACATCAGTCAATACAACAAATTTCTCATCGAACCATAACAATGGGAATGGGCTCGGAACAACGCATGCTTCCACCACCGAAAACCCCGTGGGAACGGAGACGAGCAACTCGGTCGACACTACCGGTAGTGGGAGTAGCGGCCACTCATCCTCCACGACAATTTCGCAAATTCAAACTTCAAGTTCGGACTGGAAGAACGAGTGGACTTCCTACGCCCAGGTCGCATGGCAGTTCTTCAAGCCCGGAGTCGGGGTCAGCCCAACCACCGGTTTGATTTATGCCTCGCCTTACTGGCACAGGTTCACCGACTGGGACCTCGGGGGATATATTCTGGCAGTGCTCTCGGCCGAGAAGCTCGGGCTCATAAGCTCGAATGGTCTATGGGGTGCGGACTATAGACTAGGACTTGTGCTGAACTTCCTTGATTCGAGGCCCCTGACTGCGAACAACGTAACTTTTCAATTCTACGACTCTGATACCGGAACCGTGTCCCCAGATGGACCTCCGAATGCCGGGAACCCGATAGATGAAGGGAGACTCCTCATCGCGCTCTACGATACCAAACTCCTTCATCCCGAGCTCGAAAGTGAAATCTTGGCTGCGGTTCATCACGTGAATTACACCTACTTTGCCTCAGACAGTCGTTTTGCTTCGGGCGATGATTACTCTCGTTACGCAGCGCTCGGCTTCAACCTCTGGGGCTTTAAGACTGCCAGTCCGCCTTCATACTCTGCTCCTCCTGCTGGGACTTTCATTACTGCAGAGGCAGTGATATCAGCAGTCCTGGAAGGAGTCAATGATACGTACATCACGGCCGCCTCCCAACAGGTTTACTTCGCTCAGTACGCCGCGTACAATCGCACAGGGGTGTTGATGGCGCTCAGCGAGGGGCAGTACCCTCCTTATCTCGACAGCGCAACTCCATACGTATACGAAGCCATTGAGGTACCCTCCGGCGCTACATATACCGTGCAGACTTGGCAGGGGCAAAACGTGACTTCCTCTCCAGAAGCTTTCACCAAAATAGGATTCGCATTCTATGCAGTTTACAAATCGAGCTACGGCGCATTCCTAGTTAGGACATTTGCCAACCTCACGGCGACCAACGGCTATCAGGAGGGTATTCTCACCGCGACAGGCAGGGCCTTCAACGCCGTATCAGACAACTCGAATATCATGATAATGGAAGCTTGCGCCTACGCAGTCAACCCGACTTTTTAGGACAAACATGACACGTCACGAGATTCACAGAGAAGAAGCCCAGCGTCGACTGAGGAACCGAAATGCAAGAATGAGGTGAGATAAGAGAAAAAAATGGCGGAATTAAAACACGAAACATCGCGCGAGCAGACTCGTTCAAAGAAGGTTTCGAAGCCCCATTTTGAAAGAGAACTCTTCGTGGTCGCGCTCTTGGTGCTTGGATCCTCATTCTCAAACATCATATCTCAGCAGGATGCAGTGCACTTTGCGCTGACCTGGTCTCTCGTCAACACCCACGCGCCCTGGCTGAACGGTACTATGTACGCAGGTCAGCCGTACGTTATCGAGAGCGGTGGGCACTTGGTATCCTCGCTTCCGCCTGGGCTCGCCTTCTTTGGGTTCGCCTTTGTCGCTCCGGCGCAGGTCATCCTTCCCATGGAACCCTCGGTTGCTGCGGCATATCTCGCCACGTACTTTGCTTGTGTGGTCGGAGCCTTGGCCTGCGTCGTCTTCTTCCGGTTGGCTAAGATGTTTGGCAGTGTAAGATCTTCGCTTCTCTTGACACTCGTGTTCACCTTCGGAACGAGCATGTGGCTCTACTCCAGGATCTACCTTCCAGAGGGACTTGCCACACTGCTCGGCATTTCTTCGGTGTACTTTGCAATGCGATCATCGCGCTCGAGCGAGGAGGACAATACGCCACCAAAGCGTACCGTCTATCTATCATTTTATCTCTCCGGAATTCTGCTCGGACTTGCAGTCTTTGTCGACAACATGGCTGCATTCCTCGTCGTCCCCATCGCGATTTACATCACTCTGCATCGGGAGTCTATCATTGATGGTATCAAAAGCCGCGCGGCTAGACTCCCCGTCTTTATTGCAGGTTTAATGGTCGGAAGCATTCCAATCTGGTACTATGACGCTATCACCACGGGCAATATCTTCTCTGCGCCTTACGGTCTTCCCATAATTGGCGGAGTCCCGCCTTCTGCATACGAAAACGGCGGACTGATTCAAGGATTGTATCAGTTGATTTTGAGCCCCCAGAGCGGCCTGTTACTCTTCACGCCATTCGTAATATTCTCCGTCGTTGGCACGCTGACCGTCATCCTTGCAAAGAAGGATGAAAAGTTGAGAGGCCCTACGTTTCTCTTTGCAGGATTATTCCTCTCAATTCTGCTCCCTTTTTCGCTTCAGAGCCAGTCAACCTACCTTCACAACACCATCGGACCAGCAGAACTTGTTCTTGCAATGCCCTTTGCCTTGCTCCCATCGTTGTACGTCTTAGATAGGTTCGGTGAAACCAACCGAGGAAAAATAGCAATTTATTCTCTTGCCGCGGTGAGCATATTGATAAACGGGATAATTGCACTCACAGATCCGGTAAGTTTAGGCTACCTGATTTCTGGCGGGTCGGGAAGCTCCGCCAGCCCATTTCTTACTACGAATCTGCCGCTGTTCCTCGGACAGAGCTACCTCACGTGGTGGTCTTTCTTCGCACAGCCTGTGTTGTATGCATGTGCAATTCTACTTTTTCCGTTGGTCGTGCTCTTGATTTATGCCGTCAGCGCCCCACAGACAAATTTAGGCAAAGCTCTAAACTTGAAAGAGATGGCAATTGAGCCAATCGTAACTCGGCAACGAACGCAAGAGCCGCGGCAACAGCAACAAGAAAAACAGGTCAAGGCTTAGGAAGAGTGGTAGAAGATGCTATGAGACTTTACGAACTCCCGTTCTCCTTGCCTCTTTTCATCAGGCGAACTGTCACGCGAATGCGTTTGTCGGAAATAATTGATATTGTGGAAAGCCTTCAAAGAAGTCAAAACTTAAGGTCTGACCGCGGCATAACCACATTTCACGAACAGACAGTATCGGCGTCCCCGTCAATGTCTCGCATCGTGGAACGCTACTGGCTCGAGTTGATTCTTGGAATTTTGCTGATCGTGTTTTCGCTGAATTGGGCGATTTCACGCTCATATTACTTCAATGGCGGTTTTACTTATCCATCGTTGATCGCCTATGGTGCGTGCTTCCTTCTCACGTGCTACTTTCTCAATCGTCAAGGTGTCGGGATCTTTGATCGAGTAATGTATTCCCTAGCCGCCATGGCAAGTGGGATTGTTCTGCTCGAGATTGTCTACCACTACGGCTACGGAATAACTTCCACACTCGTACTGCAGAATATGTCTTCCCTTGGGCTCGACTCGGGCAACGGCGCCTTTCCACTCGTTTGGTTTGTAATCATATTCCTCATCCCATTCATAGGCAGGAGGTATATGAAACTGAACTGGCCGCTATTGGGCCTCGTTGCATCTGGGGCAGTGGTGATGTTTGGATGGATTAGTATCGGATATCCGCAGTTTCCCTGGCCTCAGTGGTGGCCGGCGTACAACGTGTACTTCACAAACGTGATAGCGACGGTCAACGGAAAGGGCGTCACCAGTTCAGTTGTTTTCTATGGAGAGTTGTTCAGCGGAATGGCAAAGTCTATCTCGGTGATTCCGGCTTTCTTTTTCAACAAAAAGTAAATGATTGAGGTAATTTCGAAAAGAAATATAGACATCAAGTTATCTGACTTCGAATTTTTTCTCAGATCATTTTTTTCTTCTCGAAGCTTCGATATCATAGCAGATCAGGCTAACTCGAAATTTCTCCGACGTACTTCTCTTTTTTTAAAACAATAGGCGGGAAAAACATGATCATGAGCTTCCTCTTGCGCAAGCTCTTTACTTTTTTTCGAGATAAATATGGCCAGTAATCGCGCTTAGAGAAGTGATTTTAGTATTAGAGATCGATAGCCGAGTGTTAAACGGCGTTAATAGAGAGGGCCAATAACTATTTCGACGACAGAGATTATAGCCCCTTGTCTGATGTTCAACTCGTAATCTACGCGGTGGTCATAGTTCTCTGGCTGTCTTATCTGCCCGTTGCCATCATCCAGCTCAAAGGGTGGGTACGCAACAGAAAGATCTACTTCAACAGCAATTTGACACGCGTTCACAACGACCCCTTCATCATTTTTCAGATAATGACGCGTTCCGCAAAGTCCTCCGACGTTGTGAAGAGAGGGATCGAGTCTATCCACGCTTCCTGCAAGAAGATCTCCTACACTGATTACTCGATCTGCGTCGTGACGGAAGATCCGAGAGACACCACTTACGTCTCTGGCGCCAGGGTATTGGTTGTCCCTAAGGGGTACAAAACTCGGAACGGGGCAATAAGGAAGGCGAGGGCTCTGCAGTATGCAGTTGAGAGAAGAAGGATCGATGAGCGGGGCTCTGAAGTGAAAGCCAGGGACAGGTGGATATTTCACTTGGATGAAGAAAGTGTGGTCACCACCCAGACACTTCTCTCCTTGCTCGCCTTCATCAGAGACGGAAGGGGGCTGATTGCAGAGGGTCCAATAGCTTACCCACTAAAGATTCGCCAGTCAAACAGGCTGACTTTCCTTGCAGAGTCAGTGAGGCCCTTTCAGTGCTACGATTGTGTTTCCCACATGACTCATCCCCCGCCAATGTACATGCACGGGAGCAACCTGTTCGTGCGAGCAGATGTTGAGGACAAAGTAGGATGGGATCACGGAACCTCCGTAGCAGAGGATCAGCTCTTCGGGGTGAAAGTCCACGAAAGATATGGTAACATCTTCGGGTGGCACGGCGGTATGCTCCTAGAACAACCTCCACTCAACCTCTTAGACCATTTCAAGCAGAGGAGGAGATGGGTCATCGGCACCTTGCAGAACCTGAAGTATCTTCCAAAGAAACTGAAGGCTAGAATTTATCTTAGGGCGGCGACGTATTGGCTCGGCTTCCTTTCCGCCATGGCCTCGATTGCAATGTACGTGTACTACTTTTCTCCTTACGTTATTCTCTTCTTCAGTCGTCTGCTCGGAATAAACTACAAGTTACCGCAGCTCGCGTCGCTGCCAATCGCAACGCCCCAGAGCGTCAGTCACACTATACAAGGGGGTCATTTCATCTTGACCCTGGAATCACTCTACACCATTTCATTCTGGCAGTCTGTGATTTCTACCGTTTTTGGAGCTTGCTTGCTTCTAGCTCTGGGAATCTGGATAACTTCCTATCAAGTAGGGTTAAGGCAGAACCTGAAGTTTGCGTCGGACCTGAGCCTGCCCAGAAAGGCCTTCTTCCATCTCCAGCAACTCGTTCTTTGCCCAATAATAGGGATCGTAGAGACATTCCCAGCTTTCTACGCAGTCCTCGAATTTCACCTCTTCGGCCACAACATCAAGGACTTTGAGGTCATAACGAAATAGCGCACCAAAGACCCGTGAACCGCGATCTATGATCGCATTCAGTTGATCTGTAAGAGAAGCGGACAGCTTGGTAGTCGCATACATGAGCGATGATTGCACTAACTACAAGCTGCTACGAGGAGAATTATCCGACGCCGGACTTTGAATATTTGTGATTGAACGTAACCGCCTTATGCTGACTTCTAAATTCTCACTTCAACGACGAACTGTATTATGTAGAGAAAAATCAAAGCATAGACCCATTCGTGGTGCAGAATCTGATCTTTTCTAATTCTCGGCCACCGCTTGTCACCGAGTGAGTCCACGCAAATGCAAACCACTGCGACGGCCAACACGGAAAAGAGCCTAACGTACATGCCGCTCCATATGGGCAGGACGTATCCCGTCAAGAGCAGAACACAAAATACTACATAACCAAGTGGAACAAACAGTTTGATCCAGAAGTGATGGATTCTGCGTCCCTTGATATAAAACGGCTTTGCGTATCCACGATGGAACATGTACGTGCCGAGCCTATCTGCAAGGAGCGTTGTGAGCAAGACAACCACGAATCCGACGGCCATGCCTACGTAGAAGGCGACAGGATCGTGAAACGTTGGTGGCCATGGCGCCTTGAATTCAATCGGCATTTCTACTACTACTGATTAAAGTAAAAGGGTGTTCTGAATATTTCAGCGTAATCCTATGATTTTCTGTAGATTCAAAGGCGAAGCGCTCTACACCTCTCTCTTCTGATCGGGAAAAAAGAGATGAGAAGCAGGAAATGTCCTCTCGTCGAGATCTAGAGAAAGCCTCTGGTACATTAATCGGACAAAATTATCGAAAAGAAGCGCGCCAGAATTTTCTTCCTGTCTATTCGAATTGAAGTGAAGTTGCCCTCACTCACTTTTCTTCTCTATCGGCACGCTGACAAACGAAGAAACCATCGGCGGCGTTGTCGAAGAAGTGGTTGCAACTACGGTCGGCTGTGACAGTGAACGCCGAAGTTGGGGAGTGAGCGAGTTTTGATACTCCTCCCAGGCAATCTCGAACGCCGAAACTCTGCGCGGGTAGGAGTGGGAAAAGTGATAGGTTCGTATGTGGTTGCGAAGCAGTAAATACTCGTCCTCCTTGTCCAGCGACACATTCAGCGGCCAGCACTCGTCTGCCTTGACGCTGCGTGCGAATTTTCCTATCAGATCCTTACGTCGGGTCTGCCTAGAAAGCCAGTCATTAAAACAAGCACTTTGATTTGTCTTGGATTGTTGAGCATCCATCGAGTTACTTTCGACGCGATCCTCTGTGAGCATTTTTTCTACCTTGAGAAATCTCGAATGGTGTTGGTGAGAGAGTACACCGTTTTTCTAGTTAACCTACATCGATTCCACAAAAAAATTCCATATGTTCACTCACGAATATAGAAAAAGCGACATTTATGTGACGACGATGAGAAAGCGAGGGAAAAGAGGGTACACGTATCCGTATACGCTCTTACATCAGCCTTATACCTTGATTACCGGCTTGATTCCCCCGACTCTTTCCACCCTCTTCCACTCGACCTTTCCCCTCCTACTTCTGCCTGAAACCAAAAAGTGGAACAGCGCTAGTATTGAGATGAAATCCAGCACCTGCCTGTATCCGACTACTAGAAGCGTCGAGTAGATCCCCAGAGAATACCTGTTGTTGTCCAGGGAAAGAGCCATCATCACAACGAAGAACTGGATGAGGAAAAATAGCGCGAGCATGATCAACAGGGTGTATAGCCCTCCGTTGAGCGCGAGGAGCACAGCGGCCGTCCATGCTGCAAACGTGGCGAAGGGAACCATGAAGGACAGTATGAGTAGCGGGAAAATCAGGTTCTGAAGATAACCATACCTCGTATTCCAGAATGCGTCCTTGTGCTTTGCAACTGTCTGGTAAGTGCCCTCGATCCAGCGCATCCTCTGTCTGTAGAGCCCTCTCCATGTCGCCGGGACCTCCGTGTAGGCTATCGCCGTCGTGCTCGCGGCGATCGAGCCGTACGCTTTCTGAATCTTTACAGTCAGGTCAAAGTCCTCAGTCAATGTGTCCGGATCGTAGTAACCGGTGTTTACTATCGCCTCTTTTCTGAAAGCACCAAAGGCTCCGGGTACGACGATGACAGCTCCGAATAGGTCGAGCGCATTCCTCAGTGTGTTTACTGCTGTGACGTACTCGAGTTCCTGGCAGTGGGTCAGCACGTTGTTGCAGTTGAGCGCCTTGACATTCCCACTAACGGCGTTCACCTTCCGGTTGCTCATTATCTTCACAATCTCGTCCACCGCGTCTCGAGGGAGCATGCCATCCGCATCAACTGTCACCACAATCTCTCCCCTTGCAAACAAGAGTCCGTAGTTGAGCGCGCGGGCCTTTCCCCCGTTGGGCTTTCTCACGACCTTCACGCCGAATTGTTTGTACCACGACGCGATCACGTTTGTCTTGTCCGTCGAGCCATCGTCGACGACTATGATCTCTTTGTTTCCGTACTTCAGGTTGGTCAGAGTCTCAAGAGTCCTTGAAAGTACCTTCTCTTCATTGTATGCTGGTACTAGGATCGACACGAGTGGATTGTATGACTCGTCGGAGGTTCGCTTCCTCTCCATGTACGCATACTTGAGCCCGAGTGGAATGCTGAATGAAATGAAGAAGAATGTAATGCTAAAGCCGACGACCACTATGACGTTCAGCGCCGCCATGATGGGCGAGCCTAGAAATCCCATCACTCCGAGCGAAAGGGCGAGGGAGAGAGGGATCAATCCCACGACGAGAAGCAGTGTCGGAAAACTCCTCCTTGGATTACGCTCGGCCGGCTCGTACCTCGAAGGATTTCTGGAAGAAAGCCAGAAGATGTAAATGTCTGCTGCTAGCGCGCAGAGCACGGCCAAGTAGACGTCAAAGTTGCGCATGAAGTATACCGCTGCAGTGAGAGCCAGAACGGAAAGAACTCCGAGCGCCACCGAAGATGCCTTCAGCATCCGTTGAGGTCTTCTCAACAACTAGCGCGAAACATCTCCTCGCAGCGGCACATGGCTGGCAAGTCCTCTCCCTCCTTTTTAGCCTCTTCACTTCCACGGTTGACAAGTGACAGAGAAATTGATGGATCTGTCGATGAAAGAAGGCGAAACTTCATTGATTACGCACATCCTGTTACCGGAGCGCAAAGACGCGAAGCACGCAGGGAAGAGAAGAAGCTAGAAAATTGCACTGCACTGTCCTATGGTCATTGGCCGCGTCCTGGGATAATAGTATCGTACGATGAATTGATATAGAGACAATTACAAGTTGCTCTCAAGCCCTCGTGGAAAAGGCAAAGTGTACAATTGCATGGTAATTGCTTGTATGGGTATTGCTCAAATAGAATCGTTATAGACAATTGACTTATTCGGAAACACTAGAAATTTTGTCGGTAATTAGATGGGCAACGTTACTAAATGGACCACGAGGGCATCGCTTGGGATTTTAGTACTTGCACTTCTTGCAGGTTCCACGGCAATGACCCATCAACTAGCTTCGGCAGCCACCGATTCGATCGCGACGGGAAATTCGACTTATGATCAGTTCGATTCAATTATTGTGGCGCAGGCTCAGCAGAACGGGCTGGACCCATTCATAATAAAGGGGCAGATAATGCTTGAGAGCGGATTCAACCAGTGGGCGCAGAGCTCCCAGATCAACGCTGGATGCGGCTGGACTCACGACATCGGGCTCATGCAGATCAACCCGTATTGCAACGGGGTCAGCGCAAACAGTCTGTTTGATCCTACGACGAACATCCAGATTGGCACCGCCGCGGACGGGAGACTGTACCAGGAGTTTGGCTCCATGGACCTTGCATTACAGGCGTACAACATTGGAGCAGCATCGGTAGCCGCGGGTCAAAGGAACTGGGCTTACTCCAACGCGGTAGACAATTATGCGCAGCAGTTCAGGAACGAGCACAACGCGCTCTACGGATCCAGCGGATCTCCACCGCCGCCATCCTCTGGCACATACGTCGTCCAGCCGGGAGACACCCTCTACGCAATAGGAAACCGCTACGGCGTCAGCTGGCAATCAATCGCTCAGGCGAACGGCATCTCATACCCATACACAATATACGTGGGCGAGCAACTCACAATTCCGGGTCAATCTCAAACGTACGTAGTCCAGCCGGGAGATTCTCTGTACGCGATAGGATTGAGGTATGGTGTTAGTTGGAGCTCAATCGCACAGGCAAACGGAATCAGCTATCCGTACGTAATCTATCCAGGTGAGACTCTAGTAATTCCATAAAGATGTGCAAAGGCTGCTCCACCTCTTCTTCTCTGTGCGCTTTGGCGATGCTTCTGCAGCGGCTCCCAACAATGCGGGATTTCGCCGAGAACAAAAAAAGGAGCGGGGAGGAAGAAGGAAGGGGGAGCTCTCCACTTTTCTCTCGTTTTTAGCTTTGACACACGCCATGACTACTTTGATTCCGCCCTATTCCTCTTTTTCCTCATAACTTGATTTGGAAAGGGGAGAGAGACTCTAATTCGCAAAAAGAGAGTAAGCGACAAGGTTCTTCATAGTCGTGATCCTTTACTCTGCCTTCGCGGTATGTCTTGGCATTCCCGGAATTGGATGCAAAGGCTAATGATAAAGGAAGTGTGGATGCCTTGCCCTAGATTCTATAAAAGGCAATCCACCTACATCGATCATGAAGTGGTTGAGATGATCAGGGCTGCGTCGGATGGTGCGCGGGCGTCTGCGCAGGCTCTGGCTTGATGTTGATACGCCCCAGCGACAAAATATTTTCTCTCATTCGAAGAGTCAGCTCCTCAGAGATCCTGTCGGCTTCGAAAACAGAGATGTTTCCGTCCACTCTGATGTGCATGTCGACTGCGAGGAACGGGCCGTTGCGCCTGATTCTGAGATCGTCAACTGCCCTGATCCCTGGTACCTCGGAGGCGACTTTCTTTATCGTCTCGAGCATCTGAGGATTGTTGTAGGCGTCCGCCAGAACGAGGGAAGATTCCCGTATCGCAAAGTAGCCCGCGACCATGACGAATACTCCTATGATCAACCCCGCGAGCGAATCAAAGGAGTATATTCCAATCCAGGTGGCCGAGATTCCGACGAGCGCGACGACGGAGGCGGAAGCGTCCTTTACCGAGTTGTACGCATCCGTCTTAAGGGACACGAGCCCGCTCCTATCTGCATACATCTTCTTCGCAATCGCGAGAACCACTGCAGTCGCGATGGAGATAGCAGCTATCAATCCGGCGAGTAGTGAGACCTCGTGGTGCGTGGAGGTGGCAAAGTAGTTAACGAGGCCGACGTAGCTGATGACGAGCCCCGACATGACCATTATCATCGCCGCGAAGAGTGAGAATATCGCGTCGAATTTGTAATAGCCGTAGTGGAACCTGCCATCGGCTCGCCTCTGCGAGTACACAATCCCGAGCCAGACGGTTATCGAGACCACTGCGTCGACGAAGGAGTGCACGCCGTCGGCGCTCAGGGCAAGGCTGCTCAGGTAGGCGCCGAAAGAGACCTCGAGGACTCCTATGATGAGATTGGCTATGAACGAGATTATGGCAACCCGCTGGCCCCTCAGTATTGGCGCGAGCAAGCGCTCGCGATACTTCTCTCTCGTTGGATCGGCATGAAACAAAGTCGTGAATACGAGAATGTAAGCAGGAACTTACTAAAAAATCCTATTACTATGACCAGGGGTTTGTCCTCTATTCATTCTTTCCAAGTAGTGCAAGCGTGCGAGAGAGCTTGCATTGCAAACGTGGTTCTTCTTTCTCTTATGCGAGCAGAAAATGCGTCATGTTCATTGTTTCACTTCGCTCTTCGCTTTTTGAGATTGCTGCTCAGCTATTTTCATTATCGTGGACGTGATGACTGCGTCGCGATCAAAGCACTCGGTGATAGTGTAATTTCCTGAGAGCCTCATCGCCCACTTTGTCTTGAACTTTGCATCTGTGTCGTAGTTTCCCGGCTCTCTCACAATCAGGTGCGTGACGGGGACGCCGAGATTTGCAAGCCTTGCCCTCGTCGGTTCGAGAAGCCTCTCCCCTCTTGACGATGAGATTCCGATTGGAATTCTCCCAAGCTTGATCTGAGATGAGACCTTCTCTCTTCCACCTTCGTAAAGTTCATCGAGATCTATGAATCTGGGGCTCGCGAGAAGTTCCCAGTACTTTTCCTTGAGTTCGTCATCAACGATGTCCATCGGCCTAGTGGACGGCGAGAGCCCGAGCTCGGAGAGGATTGCTCTCTTTCTCTTCGACGTGTCGAGGATGCCGCTGTCGATGTCAAACAGTGAGATTGCTGACCCTCTCGGGATCGAGTCTATGAGGAAGGGGTTGCACTTTTCCATGTAGGCGCAGCGCTCGCACTGTGAGTAGTCTCTGTTCGCCGCCGCCTCCTTCTGAGGCATGAGACCCGCTTTGAGGGCCTCGTGGAGCTCGAAGACCCTTTCTCTGAGGACCGAGTACATCACGTCCTCTCTCGTGATAGGAAACGCCCTGACTCCTCCGCCACGCTTTGCCCAGTAGAGCAACACGCCGACTGGGTAGTTCTCTGCTAGAAGGTATGTTGAGAGCTGGTAGTAGTGAGATTGCTTGGGCTCGTCCGGAAGGCTGCTCGCGCTCTTTATCTCGAGCGGGACGTAGAGCTTAAAGTTCTCCCTTTGTTGTTCTGTAGCGTCATTTGATTCGCCGCCTTTCTTATAGTCGTGTGCTTTTTCTTCTTCCTCCATCCTGATCAGGAGGAGGTCGTCGATTCTTCCGTGGAGCTTTGCCTCGCCGTTGAACTTTAGGTCAACCACTACTTCACTTCCCTCGACCGAAATCAGTCCTGATCGCCTAAGAGCGAGCGCGATGAGCTCGTGAATCGCGCGACCCTCTCCGAAGATTGCGAGCTCCTCATGCGTTGGAGGCAGTGGCTGGAGATATGAATAGGCTTGAGCCCGCAGGCACCTCTCTATCATGCTCGGGTAGTAGGACCCGACTTTGAACTTGTGGTTCACGGATTCCTGCTCCCACTCCAAGTACATTCCACGCTTGAGGGCCTCTTCAATCATGGAAGAAATCTTCGAAGGGTCGGCGAGGATTTTTGAGATCCACTTCTCGAACCTCCTCTTCTCTTCTTCGGTCATCGCTGAGCGATCCACCGGGTCGTGGAGAAAATTGTCAAGCGAGGACAAGACTAACTCTCTTCCTTCTTTGAAAATAATGCGGCGGCTGATGATAGTTGAAAAGAAAAAGCGTCTACCGAACACTATTGAATCTTCTGGTCGGACGGGCTGAAATTGCAACTGCGGATAAGACGAAGTCATATTCATTCGCATTCAAGGCCAGTCTTTGCGGAAAAAAGTTTCACGATCCCTTCCACGATAAGTATCTGATCCGTGTCGCTGAGCGACGAAGGAATTCCATCATCTTTCATCTTAGGCAAGTCGTAGAGCACTGGTTCGATTTTTGACAGCTCTTCGGCGATTGATGCGCCGTCGCTGGCGCGATGAATCGCAGCCTCGATTTCTTTATACGGGAATAGTTTTCCAGACCACTCGGATGCTACCTTGTAGTATGCAACGCCCGCGACTCCCCAGAACCCCATCCTCGTGTGAAGGCTCGTAAGCGCGTCGCTCGACTCAAATCGTAGCACCATTTCCTCTCTCCGCGCCCTTGACTCCTCGGGGAACAATGTGAACAGGAGCCAGTTTGTGTAGACCTCGGAGACCACAATCGTGGCAGAGTTCGCGTCGATTATGAACTTTGGATCGTCCTTACAGCACTCCCTCATTGCGCTGAGCGCGGCCGCCTCGATTGTCTTGAAGCCGAGCTCGTCGAGCTTTGCCCGGCAAAGTTCGTGATACACGTCGGCGACCTCGAGAGTCTCGACGTTTGAGTAGGAGATTGTGTGCCTCATCGTTACTGAATTTGTCGTCGTTGCGAGCACTCCGCCGGTCGCTTGCTGAGTTCTCCCCTTGGAAGTGCCGACGTTCAGGAAATCGACTTCGCCTGAAAGGGAAAGCCTCCTTCTGCCTATTGATTGGATCTTTTTTAGGTTGATTGCCAAAAAGCTGACAACCTCTCTCTTAGTATGTTATCTGCTCTAAAGATCAACTGCGGGCTTGATCAGGGGAATTCTGATTAAAAAGCAAAATAAGGGCGATAAACAAAAAATCTCATTTCTCAAATAGTTTCATTTTTTCAAGCGCCGCCACTATTTTCTTGTTGTCTTGCCTGCTGTTGAGGCGTTGCAGGAGCAGCTTTCGCGGCAGGAGCCGAGCTCGGAGCGGCATGGGAATCCAAATGCTTTATGATATTTTCAAACTCAACCGCCTTTGAACACTTTGGACAGATTACCAAATGCGAGACCATTTCCAAGATCTTCCTCCTTCTTACTCACAACGAGATCGAGTTCTAATCAGCCTTTTCACTCTTCTCCTTATTTTCGATTCTCCAAACAGGTCTTTCAGAGACACATTCAATTCGATGATCTCTTTTGTCTGCACTGGTGCGGCCTCTTGTCATTTTCGTGATGAGAGTTTGATTCGGTCGAAGCCCTCTCGTACAGGCCGCCGGAATCGAAGATCAGGAGGTCGCCGCAGGCAGAGCACCTGACTTTGCAGCGGTGTTCCTGAGCAACAATCAGCGTGCCGTCGTATGCTTGAAGGATGCGGCCCTCTTCGTCGCGCATTATCTCGAAGGCCTTCCAGGGCGCTCTGATTTCCTCATAACCCTGCAGTACGATGAACTTGCCGCACCAATCGCAGCTTGTCGGGTTTTGCTTTGGCATTTTCTGTAATCCTACTATTGTTTTCCTGCTGAAAATTCTAGCGCGAGCAGCGCCAGAGAGGCGGCGCCGTACTTCAGCACGTCCTCGTCGACCTTGAACTTTGAGCTGTGGTTCGGATAGATGCACCCCTTCTTCTTGTTTATAGTCCCGAGAAAGTAGAACGTACCAGGCGCGCGCTGGAGAAAGCGGGAAAAGTCTTCCCCGCCGAGTATGACATCGGTCTCGATGACTTTCGTGCCCTTCAGACTTCTGAGAATCTCGGAAACCCTTCTTGTGACCTTGGGGTCGTTTATGGTGACGGGGTATGCGTTAGGCGTGAACTCTACATTGCAAGAGGCGCCGAATGTCTTACACACGGACTCGGTTACCTGTTTCAGAAGTTTCTTAGCCTTCTTCCTTGTCTCCTCGTCAAGCGTCCTAATCGTTCCCTGGAGAAAAGCGTCGTCTGGTATGACGTTGTCCGTCGTCCCCGAGTGGATGGAGCAGACGGAGACGACGAATGGCTTGGTCTGCTTTATCATCCTGCTCGAAATTCCCTGGATCGCGTTTATCACCTGCGCTGAGACATAGATTGGGTCAACCGTGTTGTGGGGCTCTGAGCCGTGGCCGCCGCGACCCTTGACCTGAATCTTGAAGCCGTCTGGGGCGGCCATGATTGCCCCTTCTCTTAGGGCGAATGATCCGGAGGGGTAAGGATTTCCTATGTGGAGGCCGAAGACATAATCCACTTTTGGGTCCTCCATCGCGCCGTCCTCAATCATCGGGAGAGCTCCTCCTCGCCCACCGTTTTCTTCCGCTGGCTGAAAGAGAAACTTGACCGAGCCCGAAAGCAGGCCTTCCTTCTTGCGCTTTGCGAGAATCATTGCGGCGCCGAGGAGCATCGCGATGTGCGTATCATGCCCGCAGGCGTGCATGACTCCTTCCTTCTTTGACCTGAAAGGCACGTCGGACTCTTCCTTGACCGGGAGTGCGTCCATGTCCGCTCTCAATGCGACCACCTTGCCTCCGTCTTTGCCTCTGAGGAGGCCGACGACGCCTGTCCCACCCACGCCTGTCTTTACTTCGATTCCGAGCTGGCGCAGCTTCTCTGCCACTAATTTTGAAGTCTGGAACTCGCTGTAGGAGAGTTCAGGGTTTGAGTGGAAATGCCTTCGTAGTTTGATTATTTCATCTTCAATCTCTTTGGCGTCTTGAAGAATAGTTGAGGCCAGGTCTCGCATTTTTTCTCTCTTTACTCTCGATTTTCTTTGGACTAGTTACGGAGAACACGCCACATGAATCTTGGTAAAATAATCTTTCTTCCTTTACAATTTTTGAATGATGTCAACAGCGTCAATGCTCCGCTTCGTTGCGATGCACCAATTTTCGTGCGTATCGATTGTGACCCTGCGGCTCATAGTCTAATAATCAACCACCACGACCCCTTGGCTAACACACCAGTGTACGGAGAAGCCTGACATTGAACCTAATCAGCCAACAAATGGTGGAATTTTCGACCTTACTGATACTCGTACTCGCTGTCATCCTTGCCGTTTTCCTCACGCAAAACTATTTGCAAACTAAGATGAAGAGTTACCTTTTCTGGAGCGTCGGTCTCTGGCTCTTTGCACTTGGGGTTTTTGATGAGGTCCTGTTCTCGGCGGGTTACTACAGCGAATTCCTGATCAGGTCCTATCTTGGGATAGTCGCGCTGCTCGTCGAGTTTCTTGCTCTTGGTTCATTACAGCTCGTGAAGGGAGATAGAATCAAGAAAGGTTACTATCTTTTCTCGATTGCCTCTGGGGTTGCCCTCGCCTACTTCCTTGCCACCGAAACTGTGGGAAACGTACTTGACAACTATGTCGTTTTCGGGAATCTACCGATCGGAATTGTCACAGTCTCTTCGCTCATCACTTTCCCTGCGGCTGCGGTGTTGATAGCAACTGCTGCTCTAACTTACCGAAAGACGAAGAATCGAAGGATGCTCTCGATAATCGCCGGAGTGGTTGTCGTAAGCATAGCGGGTTCGCTGTACATTGCCCAGTTCCCATCGCTACTTTACTACTCTGAGTTCATCGGTGTCCTCCTGCTGTGGCTGGGTTTCTTCGACTTTTCATATGGAAGGAGGAAGACGAATGCAAGGGAAGTACAGGGCTCCGTCCTGTCTCCAAACTCCGAGAGGCTTGCGGGAAAGGGAAAGAACACCAATCCCTGAGAGAGATTTCTCTCGTTTTCTTTTGGCTCATAAGAGCCGACCTGCTCCCAAGTATGAAGCAGCTGTAGAGCTACACTTCCTGTTTTCGATGTATGCACTGCAAGCGGCCGTTCATCCGTACTTCACCATACAAATTATCTTACTTTATTCTGAAACAAGGTATTAGACAAGAGATGCGTTTGTACTCAAAAAATGCTAGAATAATCCTAGTGCTGAAATATCTCTAGCGGTCTCCGAGATAACGATTCGCAACATGTCTCAACTATTCAACATTGGAGAGGACAAAGAGCAGGGAACACCAGCAACGGGTAGAGCCTCAAAGCAGCCCAGCGCCGCGAGCCGGTTCAAGAACAGGAGTCGCATGGAAATTGTCGCAAACATCCTGGACATCGCACGCGCGGGAGCATTGAAGACGCACCTCATGTACAAGGCGAACCTGAGCTACATGGTCGTGTCGCAGTACCTTGACTACCTGTCAAAGGCCGACCTGATTAGAGAGACCTTCGACGACCAGGGGATGGTGAAGCTCTACCAGACCACGACGAGGGGACTCAAGTACCTTCAGGTCTACGATTCGCTCCAGAGCATTGCCGGAATCAGCGTGCAGCGAGGCATGCACTTGGGGAGTTCGGAGATATTCGGCTAAAGAGTGCGGTTCTTCTCCACTCTCCTCATTATTGAGGGCGCTCTCACCCAACGTCTTGCTCGACCTTCTCGTGCCTTGCATAGTCGTCTGCTGAGATAAAGTTGACATTGCAGCACATGAGCAGCAGGGTGGGGTGAGCTTTGAACCAGTGCTCGGCGTATGCCTCTGCATTTCGAAAGGTGCGGCCGCAGCACTCAAAGGTTGTGCTCATGGTAGGACTGGGCGATCTGCCTTCGATTGCCGCCATTCTTTCTCTTTTTCTTTTGTTTGTGCACCTCCATTTTGATTATAGGAGTTAGGCGGACTAGCCTCTCAGCTTATGATATAGAAGATGTAGTGCGAGTTACTTCCATTCCTCATAATTCTCAATGGAAATTTTCAGCTTCCTCCTCACCTCCGTTTCCCGCTTTATATAGCAAATTAGCTCCGTTACGTACCCCCTCTAGGGGGTACCCCATTGTTTTCTCGACAATTGTCGAGTAAGCAAAGGTACGTATCGCTGCTGGATATCGGATCCAAGGATATGCTTTCTGCCCTAAGAACAGAATTTCTCGCCATTTCTGCAATATCAGAGGACAAAAGTGGGAGTTCAAGCTCAACCTCCCTCCACTCTTGTACTCCTAACTACTTCTCCCTCGGCCACACGTTTAAGCGATGTGTTGTGCCAATACCTAGCTAGCCGTCTGATTTCTCCATCAAGGTTCAGTATCAAGATCTTCGTGAGAATAGCGTGCTGGGACGAGATGCTGTCAGGAGCGCTAGGCGGGAATGTAGGTCGCAACGCCTAAGCCTATCCGATGATTCCCACTCGCTGGAACGTTATCCAAGCGCATGGAAGATGTCGGATCCCTAGATAATTCTCCTCTTTCTTTTCCCAACCTAACAGAAGGCGCCTGAACCTGTTCATCCAAATGGTCGTTCTTTCAACGACCCATCTCCGAGCTCTATAACCCGGATTTCTTTCTCTTTTTGATTGATTGATCCACACTCTTTCGTGCGATATGACCGGTGTATCCCCATTCTGCACCGAGTTCATCTAATTGTGGAAAACCAAACTCTCTGTCAAGGCGCATGTTCTGTGGATGTTTCTCTCTGTAGGTTTCGGCCTTTCTATCATCATGTTTTCAAGAGCGGGTTCTACGAGCTTCATGTCATGAGTATTCACACAAGAAACGGCGACGCCTAGTGGCACGCCATCTGCTTCAACATGAAGGATTCTTTTGACTCCTGATTTTGCCCTGTCTGTGGGATATGGTCCTGTGCTTTTTCGCCCCAAGGGGAGCCTTAGTGAGAGAGCCGTCTATAGCCTGCCACTCCCAGTCGATTCCCTTGATTTGATCGTATTCCAGAAGACCCTCCTTCCACATGTTCTGAAACACCTCGACGTCCCTCCATTCCTTGAATCTGTCGTGGACTGTGCTCTTTGCACCGAGGGATCTTGGAAGAGAGCCCCACTGGCATCCGGTCCTTGCAGCGTAGTATATTGCGTTCATAGCCTTTCTGTTTTCCTCCCTCGCACGACCCGGTCTGTCCTTATTATTTCTGGGAGGAGGCGATGGAGGAGAGATCGACACGTGAATTCTATCCCAGAGCTCGTCCGGAATCTGGTATTGATTGTCTACGCCTGTAGAGATATTCTTCAGTATCTTGCGGTTATGCATTGGTAGCTATATGAGATTGCAATGACATCTCATCGAACAATCTCAACGAGGAGCAGACCTCTATACCTCAAAGGCCATCGGATTAGATGCCATGGTGAAGGGGGATTGGCCAATTTCCTGATAGTCTCTACGACGAGATCGCCAAATGTATGAGATGCTCGTGCAGCAAAGTGCTTCCACTCAGCTCTGGGTGGAATGAAGTTGCAATAGTTCTTCCTTGCTTGACCGCTACGACTGAATCTCCTAACTTTGCTAGCACGCTGACTCCCTCGCCCATAGATTTGACCGATGGGGGCTCTGATGAACACGCCACGAAACTTGCTCCCTTGGGGCAAATCCGGATCTAATTCAACTTCAAAGGACTCTCTCTGTCATCCGAAGGAGTTCCGCTCAACGCTTATGTCCAGCGTCCCAATCAGCTTCTGATTTGTTTCCCCACGACTCTGTCAAAAGTTCTCTTCCCCATCATTATCATCCCGGCGCAAGTCCCAACCGTCGGAATGCCGCTACTGATTTTATTGCGTAACGATGGTAGCATTCCTTTGATCAATGAAAGGCTCCCCATAACTATGCTCTCTCCACTTGGAATTATCAGTGCCGCAATTTTCTCCAGATCATCGGAGCCCCTTACTAAGATCGGCACTCCTTCGATTCAAACCCTAGAGAGAGCAAGCTCAACGGATGAAAAGTGCTCCTCGATGTCATCTTGAATTCCGAGTATTCCAATGCCTATGTTCTTGCCACTCATCAAACGTTTATTCCCCTCTCCTGCATTTTGAGCGAGAGCTCCTTTGTAGTTGTCCCCACGCCCGTCATGGATTTTCTCTCATCGATCGTCCTCTGGGCGTCCACCACCGAGCGAGCGTCTTCGAAGTATGTCACGGCCAAGACGATCGACCTGGCTCTCTCCTTTGGATCGTCGGGCTTCAATATTCCTGACCCGACGAATACCGCATCGCAGCCCAGTGTCATCATCAGCGCAGCATCAGCTGGCGTGGCGATGCGGCCCGCAGCGAAGTTGACGACTGGTAGTCTCCCGAGCCTTGCGGTCTCTTCGGAGAACTCGTAAGACACTTTGAGCTCTCTAGATAGCCGAACGAGTTCCTGCTCATCTCCAGAGTGGAATATCCTCCTCAATCTTCTAACTTCGTTGTTTAAGATTCTCATGTGCTTTATGGCCTCGGCTACGTTTCCAGTTCCCGGTTCTTCCTTTGTTCTGATCATTGATGCGCCCTCGGATATCTTGCGTAACGCTTCGCCGAGGTCTTTCGCACAGTTGACAAATGGGGTTTCGAATTTCTACTTCCAGATGAACCTTTCTTCGTCAGCGAGAGTGAGAACTTCAGATTCATCGATCATGTCCACGCCTGCTTCCTGAAGTATCTTAGCCTCGTATGTGTGTCCTATCCTGCATTTTGCCATCACAGGAATCGTTACTTGATCCAAGATGTCCTCAATCACATTTAGGCTTGCAGTTCTCGCGACACCCCCCTGCTGCCTGGTGTCGTAAGGGAGCTTGTCCAAGACCATCACCGCCACTGCTCCAGCCTATCCGGCGATCTGAGCTTGTTCTACGCTGCTGACAGCCATTACGACACCATGCTTTAACATGTATGCGAAACCACGCTTTACAAGGGTTGTACCTCTGACCGAGACTGTTTTTCTTCAATCTCTGCCTTGGCGTCGAGAACCACTTTTTCTTGCTGCCGCCTTTTGAAAGGCGCTCCCTTGCGAAGAGGTCAAACATCGAATCGCAACCACCTGGTGTTTGGAGATTTAGAGCATTTTTTCCCGAAATTGAGAGGGAAAATCAAGTGATGAGCCTTGGAGAAGGCGCAACACCTTTGATCCACGCAAAGCGGCTGGGAGCAGCGCTTGGTTTCAACAACCTCTGGCTCAAGGACGAGAGCAGGAACCCAACAGGCTCATTCATAGACCGAGGATCCACAGTTCTGGTCAGTCTGGCGAAAGAGAGAGGGGTTGGAAACATCGCTTGCACAACAACTGGAAATCTCGGCGCGTTGCTTGCAGCTTACTGCGCCAAAGCTGGGATGGGCATAGAAACGAGGATTCCTCCAAACACAGATCACAGGAAGCTTTACCAGACGATAGCGTACGGCGCACGCGTCGAGATAATATCAAAGGTTTTCAGTGATATAGATTCGGAATTGCATAACGGTGCTCTACCGATCACGACAGCGAATCCTTTCATCCTCGAAGGGGAGAAGACTACTGTCTTTGAGATAATCCAGGATCTCGATAGGGAAGAACCTGATGCCATAGTCGTTCCTGTGTGGACTGGCGGTCATCTCACTATGATATGGCGCGGCATCCAACAACTTCAGGCGGCGGATCTCGTAGTCCGGCATGAGGTCCATTCCCCTTGCAGGTTGATTGGTGTTCAGCTTCAGGCTTCTGCGCCGATTGTTGATTTCTTGCAACTGGAGAAAGAAAGATCTTCGCGAAATATAGTCATTGAGAAACCTTTCACGGAGCTTAAAGAATCTGAACCAATATTCAAAAAAACGGCAGCTAGGGCGATTCGAAGCTCGAAGGGAGCTGGGGTGGAAGTTTCCACGAAAGAAGCGATTCAAGCAACGAGCCTCCTTGCGAGATCTGAGGGAATCTTCGCAGAGCCTGCTTCGGCTTCGGTGGTGGCCTCTTTAAAGCAGTTGAGGGAGAATGAACTCTTGGACAGAGATGACAGGAATAGTATGCGTGATAACGGGATCAGGACTTACACAAAGACGATTGCAAAGATTGCGACTACCCCCAAGGCACATCGTCTCGAGAGAGGAAAAGATGATCAGACCTGTTGAGATCGGTGAAACCAAACTCAAGATAATGAGGGCTCTAGCTCAAGAACCCAGCTTCGGATACGACCTTAGGAAGAACTTGTCAAAAGAGAGGAGCATCACGACCGCGAGCGTGTATCAGCACTTGTCGGAGCTAGATGGCACTGCGCTTGTCAGGAGGTCAGGCGTAGCGACTGTGAAGGGGAGGGAGAGAGTGCTATACGAGCTGACAACAAAGGGTAATGGGTTTCTAAGATCGGCCGAAAAGATGAAAGTAGGAGAAAAATGGGGCTTTGTCGTTGATTGAGCAAGTCACGAACGACAGCCGGATTCATTGCCGGTTGTGAATCTTTCGCATGCACACAGAAAGGAATGTGTAGCAACCAAAATTTCAATTCCCTTCTTCCTGGCTTCAGGAGATCTGGCAAGCTTGAGCCTATGGCTTCACAACTAGAGCCGACTTTTTCCTTTGGAATTTCTTGATTAATGTAAGACGTCGATGGAAAGAAATTGAAGTATGGAGTGCTTCAATAGGCAACCGTAGATTCAGAAAGAACAAGGCTCACTCCGGAGGTATCTCCCTGAAAGCCATCGAAATATCGATTCCTTTTCTGGCGTGAGAAGTTTTGGATGCTGCATAGATGACGATGCCCACGACAAAAGTTGCTATGATATAGCCATAAGCGAGAGGGTTTCCTCCCCAGACACTTGGATAGGCAAAGAATTCATATGTCAAGTATGAGAAAACAAGAACCTGCAGGAATCCTGCTACCTTCAACAAATTCCTGGTTCTTCTAGCAGATTCATGATGCATGGCATACATCACAGCTCCAGCCCCTACAAATGCAAAGTAAATCATCGATGCCGCAACAGCTCCGTAGAGAGACGAAATAGTTCCGTATAGAAAGGAGGCAAGACCTATCAGAGCTACCGTAACAGCAAGGTCGAGTAGATGAGCCACCACAGGCGAACCAAATTTGGGGCTCACGTACGCTATCTTCTCGGGGAGAAATCTATCAAAAGCCTGCGCGAGGAGGTATCTTGAGATAGTTATGATTCCGAATGCCAAGACTGCGAGAGTTAAAACTATCCATCCTATTCCAATTAACAACTCCAAAGCAATGTTGCCGGTGGAAACTCCCATTGCGAGAGTCCAGAAGTTGAAAGAATAGTCGTTGACTAGGGTTGAATTTGAGAGCGCTGCATTAGTGAACCCGAATCCACCGACAAGGTACATCGTCGCGAAGGGAATCGTCAATATGAGAAACGTAGTCAAAAGAGATACTGGGGCGCTCCATCTCACCGTCTTGCGCCCCTTGAGCTCGGATCCTACGGAGGGAGCGGCGTTCAACCAAGGATAACTGAACAAGGCGAAGAAAGGAAGAACAAGCAAAGTCGCTCTGAAGTCAATGCTCGAGCCATGATAGGAATTTGCAATCGAGTCAAAAGTCATGTTCGGAATTTGAAGCGAATTGATGTAGTGTGCCACGCCATCTCTCCCCGCATAGAGAAGGGTCAAAGTTGAAACTGCGACTGCAACAATACCAACGATAAAGAACATCGAAATGATCCTGAATCCTAGTCTCGGTCTTACGATGTTGATTCCAATAAAAGTGGCAACAATGACTGATCCTAGAAGGAATTGCAGGACTGGTGCATTCCCTGGTACAGATAGATCAGATAAGCCTGAGAATCCCATAAAGACTCCCACTGATCCTATCGCAAATACCGATGAGAGGGCAATCAAGGCAAGATATGGCATGGTTTCAAGAGTGATTCCCATAAAGGTTAGTGTACTCCCCATGAACCCACCGAGTGATCTCGAGAGCCAAACGTAATCGCCGCCGGTCCTCGAGACTTTTCTTTGCATTATCGTGTACACAATCGTCTGAGGGATTGCGAGCGCGGCCGCTATGGCAGAGCCGACTATCAAATTTACACCAGTTACCGAGGGTAATGCTACCATCGTGAACCCAATCAGGGCAAGCGCCGCACCAACTGACATGTAGCTGACGTTGATTGCGATTGAATCCAAGAAAGAGACGTTCTTCACGAGCCCAGTCGAATGCCTTGCGAATACAGTTGGCGATGATAATGACTCTTTATCAGCGCGCTTTCCGGATGCCATGACAAACCCGAACACATGTTCGGGTGTAGCCTATATATATGATTGTTCAGGCTTAGATGAAAGATCAGATATTACTTGGGAAAGGTAGAACAAGCGCTCCTCGATATTTTGAGCGAGCGCACTGGAGGAGAAGCTTACCAGTCAGAGCTCGTGAGGATTAGCGGTTTCTCTAGGAGCCGAGTATCGGAGGTCCTTTCAAAGATGCAGAGAAATGGTCTCGTTTCAAGATATCCGCTTGGGATCGGCAAGAATTTCAACGTGATGCTAAACGCTGATTTGAAAGTGAGAAGCCACCACAGCAATCGGGCAAGGCGAAAGGACAAGACGAAAACACTTCGGCTGGGCTTTATCAGAGCCGCTGAATATCCGTTTGTCATCCCGTTCAGGAAGCTTCTGAGAGATAAATTCGATTTGAAGCTAGAGTTTCGCGTCTATGGAAATGGGATCGATGTCATTCGCGACCTTTCTCTTCTTCGATTGGATCTAGGCATATCTCCAGTTCTTACGCAGTTCATGTTTCATTCGCTGGGCTCGCCAATCAAGTTACTCGCGCCGGCGGGCTCGGGTGGTTCAAGCTTGATATCGTCAAAAAAACTAAGAGCGAGGAACACGGCGGAACCAAGAATAGCATCGAGCAAACTTTCCACAATGGAACTCCTCATGAGATCCTCCGTTAATGAGAATGTACTTCCGAAGATGAGCCGCGTTGTCTACGCCTCGAACCCTCTTCAGATCATGAAAGATGCAATATCAGGCTCCGCCGACGCGGCTTGCTTATGGGAGCCATATGTGACAATTCTTCTGAGAAAGGGAAAGGGCGAGTTTGTGCGGCTAATGCGCTACAGCGACATGGGAGAGCACTTGTGCTGCGCCCTCGCAGCAGGGAATCATTTGGATAGCTCTTCACTTGTCAAGATTCGAAGAATTTTTGTCGAATCTCTTGAACAGTATGATGAAAATCGCGACTCTTTTAGCGCGCCTTTTGCTTCACTAATCGGAATTGAACGCAACCTTTTGGAGGAAGTGAGTAACGAATACTCGTATTCCGTAGGACTGGATTCTCGATTGATTTCTCACCAGTTTGAGCGTGCGGGTTTGTCTCTCCCAGCGCCGTTATCCGTGAAGGATGCTATTACTGTAGATGATTAAATTCGGTAAATTACACCAATGAATGGTTAAAACACAATAACACGTTTGTCCACGGCCTTGATTCACATCGAAATGAATAAGCTTGAGAAGTAAGGTGAATTTTTAATCCCTGCGACCCATCTTTTGATGGAAGAATCTCCTGATCATGCTGCGAGGAGAATTGCAAGGGAATGGGTAGGGTACCAAGGGCAAATCCGTCTTTCAGTGAGGTCCAATCGCGCTTGCGACCGTCCGCTTCGTTGAGGACTAAGTTTGGGGATAGACACGGCCTGAATCATTGGGATATTTGCTTTGTTTATTCAATGAAAGCAAATGACTTCCAAAAGTGAAACCATAATGGTCAGCGATGAGATTTGTACCTTCTTCGCAAATCTCGAAGCTCAATATAGGAAGAGCGCACAAAGACATTTTGAAGGAAGCAGGATTTGTGGTAGGATTTAGGGCGATTATAAGTGCGCCTGACTCCCACACTTTCTTTGAAGTACGACGACAGTGATTCTGTGAATTTCTTCCTACTTGACAGATTTTTCTACTATTGGTTCGATGCTAGAGATTATTCGCCGAAGATCTGCTTGGAAGACTTCTCCTACAAGGTTTAGAAAATCCACAATGGGGAAGACATAGAGACGCCCTATACCGGAAATCTTGGATGTTTCTGAACGAACCTCTTCAACCATAGTTAAGTTTGGTAAGACTAGCAAGTACCAGGCGTGATTCCGATCATATAAAGTTCCGAATATCAAATTGTCATGAAATTTTGAGATGACTTCATTGTCCACTTTTTGCTTGACATCTGGACTAGTGTAGAAGACTACGAGATCAATAACGATAGAGCCAGAGAGCTTTCTAAAGTCCACATCTGGAAAAGAGAAAAGAGCTCTCTCCTCAAGCATTCTCTCTAGCCTCCTTCTCACAGTTCTTGTCGAAATACCCAACTCCGACGCAATCTCTGAGTAGGGTCTTCTTGGATTCCTTTGCATCTTTGCAACTATCTTCCAGTCATTTTCGAGGAATCTCAAATTGCATTTTGGATAGGGATCATATGCCCAAGTCACATTTTCCGAATGAGTTATGCTTGAAATATGATCACAAATCTTCTTTAGGGATTCCTCGTCCTTGGATGCGACCACGATGCCTGCGTGATCTCCAAAGTAATCAGCCAACCACATGAGTCCTGGCAAAGTAGATCTGAGTTGTTCATACACCTTGTCTTTGACAGCCGGAGGCTTGACATCAAAAATAACATAATAGAATTTGTATCCAAGAAGACTGGGGTTGATTCCGACCCTCCATCCTTTGATCGGGCCTCCTTCTTCTAAATCCTTGATTCTATTCCTGACAGTATCCTCTGAGACATTCAGCTTCTTAGCAATAGATTCGTACGGTCTTCTGATATCTTGGCGAAACATCAGTGTAGACGGATCCATTATCAATTCTCGAACAATGGCCGTATCGAGTCTGTCCATGCAAGTGTCGCCCTGCGCTTTCGGGAGGAGGATTGAAGAACTTTTTTGTCCACTTTGCCGAAAATTGTTCGGGGTACCTGTAAATCCAATTCCCATTCTTCCTCTCAAAAATAGAGAGTAAAAGTTGACAAAGGAGATAAATGAGGATATCACGCTCGTGAGGAAATGGTCGGGAAGAAGAAGAGCCTATGGAGTCGTCGCAGCAACTAGCCTTGCTTTCGCCCCGGTCTTGCTCAACGAACTAGATCATCCCATCTTTATCACGGACGACCTGGCAGTCGCGGTCCTCGGTGCATTGGTTCTGGTGCTTTATGCTTTTTTCAGGAACAGAACACTTGTAACTGACCAAAGGCGTCAGACGAACTTGTTTGCCGCATTATTGATAATTGCATATGCCATAAAGTTTGTCTGGCTGTTTGTCGAGATTGCCGACCCTGACGCATCGGGTGATGATATGTCCGCGATTTTCTTTCTTGCCGTTGTAATAGCCAACCGATTCCTTTGAGAGGAGAGTTGATGAAGAATGGTCGTCCATGTCGAGATTTCCGACACAATACCTATTCCAAAAGAAAAGCTATTTTCGCTTATGTCTGACTACAACAACTGGCCGAAGCTCTTTCCCAGCGGGCACACCAGTGTGAAACTCATCCGCAAGGAAGGAGACCTAGAGTACATAGAACTCGGGGATAAGCGCTATCGAAAGGTCACCGAGACCCATAGAGTGATTCCACCCGACAGAATTGACATAGAGGAGTTCACTCCAAATTGGAGCGGGATGTTTGTCAATTTGTTCGAGTCTTCTCCAGAAGGCGGCACTCGCCTGACATTGAAAGTCGATATCAAGGGAGGGAACTTCCTCTTCAAGCTAATCGAGCCTTTCAGCAAGAGCTACATTCGCAATCGAATCAGGAAGGAAATACATGAGGATCTCAAAAAATCTGTCAGAACCACTTTCTCTTGATTCCTAAGGGCTGCGCCAATTACGATGGCGATAGAACCCCAACAAATTGTTTCTACAACCAGTCAAGTTCTAGTTCTTTGAATCTTCAACATCCACCAGCTCGAGACTCGCCTTTCCCGGTATTGACCTCTCAGATTTTTGGCCACTTCTTTCTTACCCCCAGATCTAGAACTATCATATTTGCAACATGGATAACATTTTAGAGGATGGCTATCAGTGAATTCTTTAGAAAGATAGAGGGACTAAGAATCGATTCGACCTGAATACCTCCATGTGCGGATAGGAGCCCAGCAGCAGATAAAGCGAGCATTGTTAAGGTCAAGCTTGCTGAATCGTATAAGGACACTTCGTTCTCTCCCCAATATCAATGAGGGCAACTACGGGACGATAGAATAAAGATCCACGAAAAAGCGTAAGCAAAAGAAACGCTATTCAGATTTGCATCTAGTCAGTAATAACGCAAGAAGTGTCTGTGAAAGAGTTAATAGATTACCATAAGAGCCTGGGAGAACAAAGGTACAAAGGCGCAATTATTGCCGCCATCATCCGACCATTCGTTTTCCTTCATTCAGGATCTTGAACAGAAAATAACAACAGGAGGGCAAATAGTACAATCAGGCCTAAGGAATTTCTTACGATTTCCGTTCTCGCGGTCGCTCCCGCATCATTTAATGGGGTGACATCTTGTTCTTCACCCGTAGCTTATTCGAGCGATAGCGAAGAAGCAATCAACCTTAACAGTTCTTCGTCGGAATACCGCTCTGCTGTCGCCAAGACCATCAAGAAAGAAGCATTGAGGGCCTTCGACTTACGTTCACCTTGCAGGAAAAGGCATTGATAAAAACTGATGCGAATTTAAAGGCATGCGCGATCAATCTCCCAAACATCTCGAAATTCAACAAAATCCTCTGCGCTCCCTTCGACAAAAATAACGCACACCGAATGCGTTTCGCCCGGAACAACAGTAGAGTCGTTGACACTTTCAGGGGGAGCAAGGAAAGGTCTTGAGTAACTTATTCCAAATATCGACGAATGCACCTTCACAAAAGGAGCAAAAGAGCTTCAACTAGAGATTAGTCTCCGAGCTCGAAGAAATTGCGACTCATGGATTTCGGTTGTTGGCGTCCTCTTCGTTTTCTTGTCCAAGGCATAGAAAATCACCCTTCCACGCCGTTCTAAATCTTTCACACGTTCAAAGTAGCCTGAAAGAATTTCTCTCACTTCTTCTAGTCGCACGGCTCTATCTTGCCCGCAGAGTTCATAGAAGAGTTTCAGCACATATTCCGGAAATACCGTATTGTAAGGCAACCGCTTTTCCACAGTCATTGCTTCGGGTATCTCTACGAAAAGACAGCCGTCATCTTTCAGGACTCTCGAAGACTCATTGATTGTCGCGGTTACAGATGAAGAATTGGGAAAGCCCTGGAGAAGCATATAATCAGCGAAACCGTCTTTGAGTGGAATCTCGTTTCTCGATCCGTCCAAGAACGTCAGATTCGCCGCTCCTTCGAGAGGCCTTACACTATTCCAAGGGCTCTTCACCACGTAGATAGAGGAATTAGGATAGGCTTCACTGACTGCGTAGTAGAATTTGGGAAAACACACGAGAGGATGGTAGCTTGGCGAAGAGATCACTAGTTTGAACTTGTCTTTCCTCGACCATCTTGCAGTCTCGCCAAGAGTTTCGTTTACAAGTTCGATGTGAAAGTTAATGTCTTCGAATGAGAGGTTCTCTTTGTAAAACCGCTCCATCAAGATGCCAAGGGAATCCCTCACTATGTTTTCGTATTCTTCTCTTCCACTCTCGCTCAAGGAGTAAAGGTGTTTACGTGGAGCTTCCTTTTTGTTGTTCTTCCCCTTCCTACTGCTCCTTTTTTCTCCCACCCATCTACTTTTGAGTAGATGATCTTCGTTCTCCATTTCAACCAGCAGTGTGTAGATGTGGTTGGGCCACGAGCTGATCCCTTTCATCAGCAGGGTCTTGTATATCGAATATCCTGATAGCTCTTCGTCATTGAGTATTCGAATTATGGTGGATCTGAGATCCTTGGAACTCATCGTTCTGGCCAGTACTAATAGTGTACTATATTGCTCTTACTGAGCTGACTATATAGTTCCCGTAGGTACAGTTTACGAAGCCGCCTATGATAAGAAGTGCCGAGGAAAGAGAGAAGAAAGAATACGCAATTCTTGAATTGGATCTGTTCATTCGAAGATCCCCAGAGTCTGTTAGGACATGGTGGATAGATCTTCCAGATGATTACGAAGCAAAAGATCCCAGTGAGCAGCCATACCGAATAATCACAACGAAACACAACGCAAACGGTGGCAGGGAACTTCTGACCTTCTGGCGAAACCCCGATGGCTCGGATTGGCTGGCTGAGGAAACAATGCATCTCTTTGAGGATGGTCTCTCCTGGGCTTTCGATGTGAAAAATCCCAGAGGATTTTTGATACGCGACGATTTCCACGCTGTTCCCGTAGAGGGAGGGACTCGGCTAGAAATCAGAAGCAAGATCACTCCACGCAAGCCAGAAGCAGAAACTATGATTTCACAACAAAAGGAGCAAATGACTCAACTTTGGAAGAAAATGGTCGCAATCTGCGAACGAGATGCCCCTTCTCTTCCATGATTTCTTAGGAGAAAGTAATTCGGTACTAGGAAAATTATCGAAAGGGACAGGAGACAAAGGTCTTGGCTACCTCTGTTATTTTAGGCGTACTCTTGGGGTTCCATATCTTTTCAGTTGTGGCGTGGTTTGGGGCAGTGCTTTTCTTTGTAATCATAATCGAAACATCTCTTCCTAAACTTTCACCTCAGACAAATGGTGAACTTGTCTTGAAGGTGTTTCCAAAGTTTATCAGATATGTACAGCTTTTCTCTGTGCTGACGCTGATTTTTGGTATTATTCTTGCGCTCGATATTTCAAATGGAGATCTTGCATTGTTTGGTTTGGGTTCAACGTGGGGCCTTTTCGTGACTATCGGCGCTTCGTTTGGATTCGCGACTTTATTGATTCTTTTTCTCCTAGCAGCTCCCTCGGTAAACAAATTGGGAAAGGTGATCATGCAAATGCAGGCCAATCCTCAGCAACCTCCACCGCGTGAATTTCATATCTTGCAGAAGGGTCTAGAAATCGGCGGCCCGACAGCTTTAGGGATGCTTCTCCTAGCCCTAGTTTTCATGGTCGCGGCAGCTACAGTTTGAAAATGGATCGTTGAATCACAAAAGGCGAAGAATCTACTTCGCGGAGAGTGGGGATCGTGTTTGTTAAAGTCAAATCAAGCATCGGGCGTGTTCAAATTCTACTACAGCTAGAAATTCATTGAGCGTCCTTTCTTTCACTCTGGTCAACTTCAACATTGAGAGATGGACGGAAAATAAGAGAGGTGGGAGGTCGTCGAGATCACAATCCTCACTGCAATTCAGAATTACGAAAATCCGATCAACATACCCTTGGGGATTGACTCAGACGGACTGTGTGCAATAGCTCAAGCACGTAAAAACTGATTGAATCAGGAAGATGATTTTACATGATGCAACAGAAAAACCTGGACGAACCATATCTTTCTCCCATAGAGGACCCGAAGGATCCGACACTGAAGCAAATCTTCGCTATGCAGGCGCAGTACCTGGGCAAGGTTCTGACTCCTTCAAAAGTACACTCGGCACGGCTGCCGCCCTCCTTCGCCCAATTCTATGGCAAGGTCTCCGAACTGGATAGAGAGCTGACACTTTCTCCCGAGACGGTCACGCTCATACGCGAGCGCGTTGCACGGATCAACGAATGTCAATTCTGCATGGACGCAAACCGGGCCGCGACGATTCTCGCTTCGATGAACCAAGCGAAGTTCGACGCACTTGATGAGTACAGGACGAGCCCGCTCTTCACGGATGGTGAGCGCGCGTTGCTAGATTACGTCACGGAGCTCACAGAGAACAAAAAAGTGAACCCGGCAACATTCGACAGGATGGCCAAATATTATTCAGAGCGGCAGGTCTGCGAAATTGTCTACATCGTCGCAAGCGAGCATCTGTACAACATGACGAATATCGGACACAACATTCACTCGGACATGATCTGCGACATTGCCACGAAGCGGAAGTAGGCTGAAATCTTGCTGTTCAGCCAGCACTGGACGAAGTAAAATAACTGTCTGAGTCGAACAAGTGAAGCTCGATTTTTCAAAATCTTACTTTGGACCAGTGAACGAGCCCGTGATGACAGTGTTCGATAGCAGGCGATGTTATCACTCTTTCCACAAGGAAAGACAACTAGAGTAACAGAACCCTTCGCAGCGATGTAGGCGCCCGCGGCAAGGAATATATCCGAATCTCTGCTCCTTCAGCAACCCGGACGCGGTTTTCCAGATGCAAAGAGAAAGTGAGGACACCAAGCACGTCAGGGAGACGATGCAGAGGATCTACTCTGCCTTTGAAGAGCTCGACGCAGAAAAGCTTGACGCAAATTTCTCTCACAGCGATGAGTTGCTCGCGTTCGGCACCGACTGGGACGAGAAGTTCGTAGGCTGGAACGCGTACAAAGACGTGCACACAGTACAGTTCAAAGCGGTGAAGAGTTTCAATTTTACTAGTAGGGAGCTCGACGTGCACGTCTACGACGGAATCGCGTGGGTCGCTGATCGACCTCATTGGAAAATTGAGACAAAGGCCGGCGAGCGTCTTGACGAGGACATGAGGATTACTGCCGTGCTGAAGAAAGACATGAGCGGGGCTTGGCTCGTTGTCCAGTGGCACGTGTCCGTCGGGCTCAGGGAGAGGCTCCACGAATACTAGAATGCCGCTGTTATCTCTGGCAAAGTGAGAAAGGGAGAATAGGAGCGCAACTTGAACCCAGTCATTCCTGACGAAGAGTTTAGGCAGAGAGTTGCTAGGACTAGAAGTTTGATGGAAGACGCGGACCTTGATTACCTGATCGCGTTTTCCTCGTACCCTGAGAGAGAGGGGCACCTTGAGTACCTCGTGAACTACCACGGCGCCTTTCCGACGAGCCAGCACGACGAGGTCTATCGAGGACTAGGGTACAGCGCGCTCGTCCTCGGCCCATCCGTCGGACCGGTACTCTTTCCCGGACTGCTCTTTGCCTCGGGCAGGCTGTGCGGTGTCGAGAAGGTCGAGTCCTCGGAGGATCTTCCGCTTTCAGTTACGACATTCGTATCGAGTTCTATCGGAAGTGAAACAAAGAAATATCCCACCGTTGGCCTTGCCGGAATCGATATTTTTCCTTCGCTGTATCTCGAAGAAATAAAGGAAGGAGTTTCTCGAAAAAATGGAGGAAAAGTGAAGTTTTCTGATGCAGAGGGAATATTATTAGGGCAACGAATGGTCAAGAGCAGAGCCGAACAGCGCGTAATGCGTAGAGCCGCGGAAATCGCAGACATTGGGATCCAGGCGGCATTCGATGCGACGAAGGCAGGTGCGAGAGAATCTGAGATTGGACTCGCCGCGTTGCGAGCCTGCTACGAGGAAGGGGCCGGGTACGTTGCGCGCACGAGGATCTACGGTCGGAACATCTCCGGCGTGCGGTGGCCGATAATGACAAACCGGAAGTTGCAGAGGGGAGAGATTACCGGGATCGACCTCGTAGGATATTACAGCAATTACGGTTTTGATGTCTTGAGGCTCTGGACGGTCGGCAGTCCAAGTGCTACTCAGAAGGACTTCTTGAACGGCGCGGCCCAGCTCACAGAGAAGACGATCCAAAGAATCAGAGCGGGGATGAGCGGAGACGACGTAAGCAACATTACGATGGATGTAGCGAAGGAACTCGGAAGAGCGGAAGTCGCTTCGCCGTTCGGGCACGCGATCGGGCTTGAGATAGTCGAGGATCCTATACTATTGCCAAAATCAAGAAAGAGCAAATTGCGGTGTGGCGCTTTTCTGTGTGTGGAGCCTTCCCTCGAGCTCAAAGGCAATCAGTCCGTTCACTTTGAAGACGAGGTGCTGATAAAAGAAGACGGCAGGCCTCAAACCATCTCAAAATGCCCGAAGGATTTCGCTTAGTAAAGTTAGGCACTGCGAATATCTGCTGTGGCACAGCTCATAAATAATTAAGATATGGCTTCTACTTTCGAAACAACTTTGAGCTCTTCAATTCCAAGGCGAAAACTCCGGCCAGGCGAGTTCACTGAGACCTACCTTGCCGAGAAGGCGAAGCGGGAGTACGAGTCGGGCGTCGCGAGTTTCAAGATCGACGTGAGCAAGTCCGCGCTCATCGTGGTGGACATGATTGAGGAGTTTACAAAGCCTGGATACTGCCCCTCCTGGGTTCCAGAGGCGACCAGGCAACTTCCGAAGATCAGGGACCTCATTGGTTCTTGCAGAAAGGTCGGGGTCCCGATAATCTATACGTGCTATGCATTTCACTCCACCTTCGTCGACATGAATCCTTACTTTAGAAACGGCTGGACGCCGCTTGATCGGTTCGACGACTATGAAGGTCCTCCACTTTGCACCAAGGAAAGCATCGACCCGGAGATCAAGCCCGTGTATGAGAAGGACGTCGTTATCGCAAAGCCAAGTTACGGCGCGTTCACCAATACCTCTCTGGATTACGTGCTGAAGAACCTCGGCGTGGACACAGTGATAATCTGCGGTACAATGACCAACTACTGCTGCGGCACTACGGCGAGGGACGCGCACGCGCGAGGGTACAAAGTCGTGTTCGGCTCGGACGTCAACTCGACTGACGATCCGGCTATGCAGGACGCGGAGCTCAGGACGTTGCGGAGGGGGTTCGCACTGGTGCTCTCAAAGGAAGAAATTGTTCAGGCGCTTAATGGTGTGGGAAAGTACGCCGAGGAAAGACAGAAAAAAGTCGAACTCGCTGCTAATCTCAAGCAGTAGAGCGCAACAGGAGAGTGGCACAGAGAAAAAATGTCAGGCAACAAGAAGAAGATCACTTTTGGCATAGTTCTCCCTACGAGGGGAGTACTGTTCTCGGGTTCTGACCCGAGGAAAGACGTTATCGAGCTTTCGAAGATGACTGAGGAGTTCGGATACGACGGGGTGTGGGCCGGCGACAGCATACTTGCGAAGCCGAGACTGGATTCCATATCCGTCCTGTCAGCGGTCGCGGGCGCAACGGAGCGACTCAAGCTTGGGACATCATGCTTTGCAAGCTTTCCACTGAGGCACCCAATCCTTCTCGGATATCAGTGGGCCACTCTTGACCAGCTCTCCGGTGGCAGGACGATACTTGTCATTTGCCAGGGAACGCCGACGCAACATGGCCCTATCTACAGGAACGAGTACGACGCTTTTGGCATCTCCCCCAAAGAGAAGGTGGAGCGGGTCGAGGAGGGTATTGAAATCATGCGCAAGATCTGGACGGAGGACGACGTGAGCTACAACGGGAAGATCTACAAATTCAAGAATGTAACCGTCCAGCCAAAGCCGGTGCAGAAGGATTGCCCTATCTGGATTGCCTCGAACCCCAGGTCGACGGGAGAACTGGAGGGGCCGCCGGGCAACATTGAAGCGAACTTGGAAAGGGTTGGCAAATACGCAGACGGGTGGATGACGACGATGGTCACCCCGGACGAGTACAGGGAGGATCTCGACAAGGTCTTGATGTATGTGGGTAAGCACGGCAGGATACCCAGATCCGACTTCAAAGCATCGCTCTACTACAACGTCAACATGGACGAGGACAAGAAGAGGGCCGCGGATGAGTCGGCCGATTTCCTCCAAAAGTACTACAGGGAGGACCCGTCTGGAATACTCGACATGTGGGTCGCATTCGGCAACAGGGCGGAAGTGATGAAAAAACTAGAGGCCTTCGTCGAGGCGGGAGTGCAGGATTTCAACATCAGGTTCGTCGCCTGGGACCAGATCGGGCAGCTGAAGAAATTCAGCAAGGAGATACTTCCCTCGTTCTCGTAACCTGAAGGAGAATCGATCCTTAGGGCGCTTTACCGTAATTTCGAAGCGGCGCCGCCCCACACCTTTCTTTCTTACCAGTGCACTAGCTCATAGGGCGTCAGAGATTCCACGCCATCTTTGGTTATCAGGATGGTATCCTCGACGACGGCCGTCCCAAAGTCCAGAATGTGCGCCATGGGCTCGAAGGCAAAAGTCATGTTCTGCTCGAGCACGGTGTCTTCGAGCCCAAGCGAGGGAAGCTCAAAGAATGAGGTCGCGATCGCGTGGTGAACGATTAGTCCGAGGTAAATCCTTCCACGATACTTTTCTTTGAGTCCAGATTCTTCCTCAATCCTCTGAGCCTCCTTGATTAGCTCTGATGTCTTAACTCCCGGCCTCATCATCGAGAGCAAGGTCCGATAGGCGTTTAGAACAACGTCGAGCACCAATTTCTGCTCGGGGCTTGCACCGCTGAGCACGACGCTCCTCGACATGTCAGACTGGTATCCGAATTTCATTGCGCCCATGTCAAGGTAAATCAGGTCCCCCTTCTCAATTCTCCGGTCGGTGGGGTAGCTGTGTTTGATTCCGCCTCTTGGGCCGGAATTGACTATAGTTGAGAAACTTCTGTCGTGAGCACCCAGCTCCATCATCGTTTTGTAGGCTACTCCGGCTACCTCGCCCTCGGTCTTTCCTGGCGAGATTGAATCAATGGCGGCATGCATGGCTTGGGTGGTGATTCTCCCAATTTCTCTTTGCAGAGAGACCTCCAGTTCGCTGCGGACGCTCTTTACCCTGGTGAACTCTAGCCAGAAATCCTTCCACGACGTGGCGGGATTCTTCTCCCTGAGCTTCTCCCAGATCGACATGGGCAGATTTTCGGATCCGACGATTCCTATCCTCCTTGCGCTCTCCTCCTCAAAAACACGTGTAAGTGCAAGAGCGAACTCATTTGGTTCGTGCCTGACGGGCACGAAGTCCTTGATCCATGTCATCCACGCGTAGGAGTTGATTGGTTCCCCGTGGAGTATTGCATCGGTTACGAGGACAGGCGGTTTATCCCTTCGAATCACGATGGCCGCTCGGCCAAAGGGAATGAAGTTTGAGACGTAGACTAAATCGCCAGCGTCCCCCGCATCTCCAAAAATCAAGAGACAATCAAGTGCGCTTTTCTCCATCGAGGCCCTGATTCTCTCTAATCTTTTTTCATACTCGGAGACGGGAAAGGGGAGGTCTAGGTACTTTGATCTGGTTTGCCAGTCGTAAGGAACTTGAGAAGCATAGTTCCCCATCGGCGATTCACTCAAAGCCGCATTGAGATAAAGGGAGGAGGAGAGAATTCCCGCGCCATTGCGAAGCGGAGAGAATTCGTCTTTCAGTATTCTGCTGCCGGATCTCGATCAGGGCTAGTCCCGCCCTACTCGGGAGGAATCTCCTTTTGCAGCATACCAAGGTTGATGCCCTGGCGTTTTCTTATTGCCCATATTACTGCGTAGAGAACGGCGCCGATTATGAATGTCGGAATTATGCCTTCGAAGAATATTGTCCAGAATGAAACCCCTCCAATCTCGGGAAGAATTATCGCATAGATGGTTACGAGGCAAACCGCTAGGCTAATCGCACCAAGTATTGTGAGCAGTGGTACGCCCCCAATCTTTTTCTTCGCCGCTGAATCCGCGGACGAATCGAATAGGTCCCTTCTGCGATACGGGAAGATGATTGCGGCAATAGAAACTATTGCGAAGACTATGAATTCACCAGCTGTCCCGTAGCTGAAGAGATCTGCTACAAAGCTCGTATAACTCGCAATGTATGTGTAGACTATTCCGACCGCGGTGATTATTGCGGCCGCGTATATCGGGGTCCTGGTCCTAGGATTGATGGTTGCAAACGCGGTAGGAGCAACTCGATCAAATGACCAAGCAAAGAGATTCCTTGTGAAAGTAAAGAAAATGGAAATATCCATAACGAAAGCTGTGATTCCAAAACTTAGCGTGAACATTGCGATTAGGATAGGATTACTGGTCCAGAACATAGAAAGCCCTGAAGCAAGTGGTGGTGTTGTTCCAAGGTAGGGATAATTTGTGTATCCCCCGTACGCAGCGCCGGTCCACATCCCCGCGATAGCATTCACAAATTTTGGTCCTTCACCGAAATATTCCACTGCAATCATTATCGTAACGAAAGCAGCATACAAAATCGTGCCCCCAAGCTGCGCGATAATTTGATTTCTTTTATTCTGGCGCACTTCGCCTGCAAAATATGCAGATGAATTGAACCCAAGATATCCAAGCAAACCCAGGGCTCCAGCGTAGAGGGTGGCATAGGAAAATAATGGCGGAACACCATTGTAAGCGCCAAATTGTGATTGCCCTGTGGAAATGACTTGATCATAGGTCATGTTGCTATGTATGGAAGCGGCGTATGTGTTGTAGTTTGAAGCAAACGTGGACGCCCCGGCAAAGAGAACCGTGGCAATGAATACGATTCCGATCGCGATCGAAATGAAAGCCCAGTACTTCACTACTCTGGCTGCGAGCTTTGAACTAGCCATAACAACCAGCCCGGCAATTATGACAAAGACCGCAGAGACTATGAATGTCGTTGTCGGATCGAGAAGAGAATTTGCCAGCGCAGTATAGCTTGCATTGTGCTGTAGGTATCCTAGATCGTAAAACATCTGCGCAATCGACCAGTCTCCGATCCACGGCGCGACAGCGGCGACGACTGAAATTACAATCAATGTTAGAGCAAAATTAGTTGTAAAACCGATAGCTGGATTGAAAGTCCTACTTGTCCAAACATAATCTCCTCCACTTCTTGGCATTGCAATTGAGAAAATGATGTACACTCCCACTACGGGCAATACCAACAGTATACCTATCAACGGGCCAGCGAGAGGGTTAGCTGATGGATAGAACCCAGGAGTAAACGCCACCACATTGAAGACATAGAGTAGCCCCATCTGTGTGACTACCATACCTAATGCGTCGAGTCCAGAAATTTGCTTGACAAGGCCCGTGGCGTTTCTTGCGAAAATCGAACTGGTTGCTTTCGAACCACTCATGGACAATGCAGACAAAAAAGAGAATTATATTAAGCTTGTTTTAAATGCCATTTTCAAAATGGCCGTGTTGACACGCCTAATGTCCCTGCAAAAAGAATCTGCTGTTCCAATTGGCGAAATTGCATGAATTATGATGTAAGACTAGAGTTTGGCGTCAAGCAAGAAATGCGGGATGGAATAAAACTATCGTCAGATATCTATAGACCCGATAGCGAGGAGAGGTTTCCCACAATTGTCACTCGATCTCCATACATGACCGTCGAAGGGTTCCAGAAGCGATTTGCTGACGAAGCTAAATTCTTCGCATCTCGCGGTTATGTCTATGTTATCCAGGATTGCCGCGGAAAGAATGATTCTGAAGGAACATACCAGCCTTTTTTTGACGATCCAACTGACGGGTACGATACCTTAGAGTGGTGTGCAAGGCAAGTTTGGTCTAATGGTTCTATAGGCACGATCGGCGCATCCTATCAAGCTTGGAACCAATGGCAGGCCGCCACACTCTCTCCTCCGAATCTCAAAGCCATGATTTGCATTGTATCGCTTCCTGACCCCGTGATAAATGTCCCGTTTCAGAATGGAGCTTTGGTTCTATGGATGGCAGAATGGATGGCGATGGTAGACGGGAAGAAGAATACTGACCCATCGATTTTCGACACCGCAAAGATCTACAATCATCTTCCGCTGAGGTCAATGGATGGCAAGTTCGGTCGACCCAATTCTGCGATCTGGCAGAAATGGATTGATCACCCATCTTCGGACGAGTTTTGGAGGAAAACATTCTACCAGGACAAGTTTGATCGCATAGACCTCCCTGTCCTCCACATATCCGGGTGGTACGACGATATCATAGGCACTCACCTCAATTATATCGGGATGAAGAGGCATGCGCCCTCCGAGAAGGCCAGGGAGAATCAGAAGTTGATCATCGGGCCGTGGCAGCATCACGTCAATGTGACTAGGCGCCTTTCTTCAATAGACTTTGGCGAGTCCTCCTTGATAGACCTGAGAAAGATAGAGCTAGACTGGTTTGACTACTGGCTCAAAGGGATAGACAACGGGGTGATGAACCAGCCGATGGTCGACATCTTCGTCATGGGGCGCAACTCTTGGAAAAGGAGTGATGCGTGGCCGTTTGAAGGCACCAAGTACATCAAGTATTTCTTGCACAGCTCAGGTCGGGCGAACACGTCAGCTGGCGACGGTTTACTTTCTGCGATAGAGCCGAAAGATACTGAAGGAAGCAATTCTGTGGATACTTACACTTATGATCCAAAGGATCCATGCCCTAACCTCTTCGACGATACTTCTGGAGTTGCAGCCGAGGCTCCGCATGATCAGAGGCCAATTGAGAGAAGGGACGACGTGCTTGTCTATTCTACGCCGAGGCTCGATTCGGAGGTCGAGGTCAGCGGGCCAGTAAAGGTGAAGCTATATGCCTCAAGTTCTGCGCTGGATACCGACTTTTGGGCGCAGCTCGTGGACGTCTTTCCTAACGGGTATTCGATGCACCTTACAGAGGGGATATTGCGCGCCCGATACAGGAATTCGCTTGCAAAACCGGAGCTCCTTGAGCCGCACAAGGTGTACCAATTTAGCATCGATCTCTGGGTGACCAGTAACGCGTTTCTCAAGGATCACAGGATTAGGCTGGACGTTTCGACCAGTTCTTTCCCAAAGTACGACAGGAATCCAAACACTGGACACGAGTTCGGGAGGGACGCCGAGATGCAAGTCGCTGAGCAGAAGATCTATCACACGAAGGGATTCCCATCGCACGTCGTGCTCCCGATTGCTCAAAGTTAATTTGACGAAAGAGCCTTTTTCCCGCACACGAAACCATGCTTAGCGAATTGCTCGAGTTGACTCTTTCCGATACTGCCAGACAGATAGGACATGTAGTTGTAACTCTAACCGGTGTGCCTGAGAAGAACTCGTCCTTCGTGCACCATCATCAATAACGTAGGAGATCGGCCCCTCCAGTCAAAACACTGCATCTTATCGATATTCGTTGCGCGCTTCGAAACATTATTAAGACCAGCCGCGTTTGCGCGCATTGATGAAGTTCACGCGAAATGGATCTTACGTCGGAATTAGCCGCCTAGTCTCAGTTTTGATAATCATAATCGTCATCGTAGCCGCTGGTGTAGGTTATGTCTTTTTGAGCCAGCGCCCGGCCGCGACGACAACTCCCCCGACCACATCGACTTCTCAGGCGACCACGACCACATCGTCATCCACTTCGTCTTCTGCTTCACAAAGCACTACGGCAACTTCGAGCTTTTCGACTAGTACCTCTTCTTCTTCAGTCTCAACGAGCACGTCGAGCTCTACCAGTCTCCCGTCCGTCCTGACGTGGGAGAGCTCCTCCTCGCCTCAATTCTTGGACCCGCAGATTACGTCTACAGCTTACGACCTTAACATATTGGGGAACGTCTACCAGAGTCTGCTTTACATCAATCAGTCGAGCTCCGGAAGCGCGGTAATCGTGCCGTGGCTTGCCCAAAATTACACCGTCTCCGCGGACGGCTCCACGGCCAACTTCACGCTGAAGAGCGGCATCGCCTTTGCCGATGGGGAACAGATGAACTCCTCGGCTGTTTACTTTGCAGTCAATCGGTTTTTGATTGAGGATGGGAGCTCCCCGTTCGGGCACGGCACGCAGCTTTCGTATATATTGCAACAGCTGTTCAACACCAGCCTGAGCTCTGCTCTAAGTGGAACGCCGCAGCCCTACAATCAAAACTGGGTGAATGAAGTCCTAGCAGAGAACGCGGTGCAAATAACGGGACCCCTCACTTTTACGCTTCATATTCAGAATCCAAACCCCGCCCTTCCCTACCTTTTGGAGTTCACTACTATGGTCCTTGCGCCTGCTTACGTAATGGAGCACGACGTCGGTATCTGGAACCAGTCTGGCACTGGGTACACCCTTCCCTATCCGAAGCTGAGCGGAAACCTCACCAGCATGATGTACCAGTACTTCGTGGACGAGGTCTCAACGTGCAATGCTGGCACCACCCCGAAAGGGTGCGGTACGACATACCTGGACGGATCTAACCAGGGTTCCCTCGCCGGCACGGGGCCGTATGATATCAAAAGCGCCGATGCAACGACGGGCGACGTAGTCTTGGTAGCCAACCCCCACTACTGGGGCTGGACGCCGACGCCCGTTCCAACCGGTGAAAGTAATCCTCCGATTAAGACAATCGACATCAACTACGTTCCGAACCTGCGCACAAGGGAGCTCGACCTACAAAACGCCGGGAATTCTGGGCAGGCTATGACCATCGACGTCACGGGCGACCACCTTTACGACGTCGCCGACAGGAGTGCGTGGCTAGCTAACGGGACTCTGCAATCCATACTGAACGGCGTTACGCTATACGGACCCTACACGACGCACGCGACTCTCTTCGAACCGTTCTGCACGAATGTGACCAATCCCCAGACCGGCAATTATTACACCTTCCAGCCCTTTGCCGACCGGCGACTGAGACTTGCCTTCGCCGATTCGGTCAACATGAGTGAGATCAACACGCTTTCGAATAACAACCTGGGCAAGGTTGCGAATGAAGCGATCCCACCAGGCGAACCGCCAGAAGGCTCGTACAATTCTTCAATCACGCCCGGATACTCGTTTAACACATCAGCCGTGCAGAATCTACTCTTGGATGCCATGATGCACCCTCTCACTAATTTCAACTTCTTCAACGGCAGCGCGGCTCCCTCTGGACTCTTCAACAACACGTTCGGGTGCCCTGCTCTCGGCTCGAACGGCCAGTGCTCACACCCTGTGGCTCAAACGATAGCTCTGCCGTACTACGTCGGAGCTCCAGTAGACCCGGCCGTGTTCCAGCAGATGGCATCAGTGATCAACAACGTTTCCCAGACCTACAACATGGGCCTGACCGTGAACGTAGAGCCCCTGCCTCTGGCCTCGCTCTTCTCGCAAGGTCTCGCAGATCAGCTGTATCTGTATTCGAGCGGATGGTATGGCGCTTATCCTTGGGTCACCGACTTCCTTTCGATAGTATTCAACCCCTTCTTGGCCGCGAACGGGTTTAACTTGACTGCAGTCAATTCCCTGTTGGCACAGACGCAGGTCGCGACTTCGACGAACAACGTGACAGGTCTGATAAAGATCACAAATGACATCAACGAGTTGGCGAACCAGGCGGTAATGTATGTCTGGACGATAAACCCGGATATCTTCTCCGTCTATACGTCGAACGTCCACGGATACGTTAACAATCCATACTACACTCCCACGTACTTTGCTACCCTTTACTAGCAATTAACAAGCAGCGTGACATTGTCTCTTCCCATTCAGAAATAGTGCTGCAATCAAAACGCATGCGCGTAGAGACGGCAGTAGAAAAAACAAGGTCCTCTGCATTAGGGCGGGAACGCTAGTTGATGGGAGGAGAAGGAAACCGGTTAAGAGAGTCTCTATAATCTTAGCCGGCAATCAAATCAAGTCGATCAAGAGAGGCTTTTCGACACCGATCCCGGCTGGTTCATTTGAGATCGACGCTCGGGACGAAGTAGTTCTTCCCGGGTTCATAGACATGCATGTTCACGTAAAGAACGAACGCCAGCTTGAACTGTTCCTGAAGTACGGTGTCACTTCTATTCGCGACCTCGGCAACAATCTCCGAAGAATAAAATCAATGAGCTTGCGCGTGAAGGCGAATCGGTTGATTGGTCCCAGAATCTTCTACGCGGGGCCTCTCATAGATTCAGTCCCGGAAAGGGTGAGAAGGAACGAATTCTTTCCCAAGATGAACATCGTAGTGAGGGACGAGAAGCAAGCGGCTAGAGTTGCAAATCGACTGATGAAACAGGACGTAGATTGCCTGAAGGTATACCAGAACATGCGAGAGGATATGATTAGGGCAGTTGTCAAGGCGGCCAAAAAGAAGGGCATACCTGTCGCCGCCCATTCAGGCATAGGTTCCACCATTGGCCAGGCGGTCAGAGCAGGGATTACCACCGTAGAACACGTTCACAGGATGGCCACCGAACTGGCTCCGAAAGTCGCGAAGAAGCCGGGGATTACAGGTCCCTATTCCATGATGCATCCGTGGGCCTGCGTTGATTTGCGCTCGCCCGAGGTCAGGAACCTGATACAGGCGATTTCAGAAAGGAGAGCGTATCTCGATCCTACCCTGACCGTCATTGACAAGATGGGCAGAACCAACGACGCGGATCTCCTCGGTGACCCCGATTACGCTTTGCTCGACCCAGTGGAGGCGAGTGGATGGAAAGATGACAACAAAGCATTCCTCGAGAATGTCCACGAGGAAGATTTTCAGGAAGCTAGGTTCGCCCTGAAAGTAGCACAGGGATTTGTGGGAAGGGCCTTTCGATCTAAGGTTAGGATTCTAGCCGGATCCGACAACGGAATGCCCTATTCCATCGCGGGCAAGTCGCTTCACGAGGAAATGAAGCTCCTTTCAGAGTGCGGCATGCCAAACATAGACGTGATCCGAGCTGCTACGGTCAATGCGGCATCCGCTCTCAACGCAGAATCTGAGTTAGGCTCGGTTGAAGAGGGAAAGTTTGCCGATCTAGTAATCTTAAAGGCCAATCCCCTTGACGACATCAGAAACACTCTCCAGATTTCACGCGTAATCAAAGACGGAAAAATCTTCGATCCGTCATTGGTCCGCTTACGTTCAAAATTGGACATCAATAGAGCTCCGCAAGAGCAAGCTACAGGCCACACTTGATGCTGGTCTGAACTGGCTCAATCACCGCGCCAAGTCCTGCGAACCTCGGTTTGCGCTCAATCCGCTACTTTGGCGTCTTCAATTAGTTCGTATCGATCAAAACTCATTTGCCCTGCTCTTTCAAAGAGAACTGGCCTGTTATTGCAGTCGACGAACAAGCTTCCGCTGGACGAAGCGTTACTGCTGATGTCTTCAAAATCGTATACCCTCAGTTTCGCGGATCTACCGTTGAATGGTTTTTCAAGATCACTCTTCCGTTGAAAACTTAGTCTTACTTTCGTAAAGTCAATATCAGTTAATGATTCTAGCCTCAGCATTTTCAGTTCGCGCGTCTGCCCGACTTCCATTGTGAGGAGCCGGTTTACTGCAGGGACTAGCGTCGCGAAGTGCAGAGATCCGAACAAAACATCTTCTGATTCTTCCTTCTCAATTTCGAACTTTGACCCGTCGGGATGGTTTCCGCTGATTCTGATGGTGCTTCCGGTTCGCCTCATGATCACTTTGCAACTACCTTCAGAAGCTTGGCTTTCATAGAACAAGGAAACCGGAGACCACTCTTGGGTCAGCTTGAGTTGCATGAGGAATCTGTCGATTCTCGGGGGCGAGTTCATGCACACCTGAGAGTCAATGAGGATTATTTTGCTGTCTCTTCTGAAGTTAACAGCAAATCGTTCCTCGCCCGTTAATGTGCCGGAGAACTTGATGAGGTACCTTGAAGGTTGATATGATTCGTCCACGTTCGGGAAGTGTTCAAAGTGGCTCTCAAGGTCTTTTTCGCTTATCGAATATGTGGATACAAGGGCCTCAAGCATTTCGCGTAATTGCTCCCTCGAATACCATTTGCCGCGGAGCATGACTCCGAGCGGGTTTGAGATGTTGCCCACATCCTCTAGCGGATTAGATTCCAAAAGTATCATGTCGGCTCTCTTGCCCTCCTCTAAAGTTCCAAATTCTTCCGACGAGCTCAGAAACTCTGCGGCGTCCCTCGTACCTGCCCTTATTGCACCGTAAGGACTGAGGCCCGCTTCGACGAGGTTACGAAGCTCTTCGTGGATCGAGTATCCTGGTATTACGAATGGGTTAGGAGTATCGGTTCCCAGTAGGATCCTGGCACCCGCCCTGTGCAGTTCGAGAGTGAATCTCTTTCGCATCGCATTCGCTTTCGCTAGTCGTTCAAAGTCTTTCACTGTATACTCTTTCAATCGAAAGTCCTTCGAAGGATCCCAACTAGCCAAGATGTTCGGCGGAACGAACCTCATGCGCTGGTCTTGAAGCAGTATTTTGGCGTCATCCGTCGAGACGAACTTTTGCATCACGACCAAGGTTACACAGTTCCACGTCGCAGAATTCTTTGTGGCGGACACAACCTCCGGAATCTTTCTCTCTTCTGCATAATCAATCGCCTTCCGGGAAGACTCGAAATCGAATTTGTTCTTCACCGGCGAATCTTCGGCTTGGATCGCGTCGATGTATCCTGTAAGATGTTCTATCGAATACTGCCCCGATTCCAGAGCTCGCAATAGCCCGACCCTGTCGGGGACGTGGCCGACAACCGGGATCCCAAGCCTCTTAGCGGAACTTAGAATGGCATCGTAAGCTTCGACCGGCAACCGATTGTACACTTTGACAAAATCATAGCCGATCTCTTTTTCTCTGAAAATCTCCTCCTCCGCATCCTTGGGTGTCAGGATGACTTTCGAGTTGTTCCAGATAGGTGGCGAACCGTCAATCAGCGGACCACAGGTGAAGATTGTTGGTCCTAGGAGCAAGCCCTCGTTGATCTTCTTTCGCCATGCAAGTTGGCGATGACCTCCCCACATATTGCGAATAGTAGTAACCCCGTTGGCAACGAAGAGAAGGAAATCCGCCTCTTCCCACACATGGGTGTGCATGTCCGCTAGTCCGGGCATTAGGTATCTGCCGCCTCCGTCTATTCTCAGAGCTCCATCTGGGATTGTAGTTGCGTCTGTGCTCCCGATCTGCGCAATCCTGTCCCCACGCACTAGCACGGTCTGGTTTCGAAGGATCTTTTCCTCCGTCATGGGCACGACGTTTACATCGACAAATGCGATTGGCTGATTCGTCATATCATACACCCGCACCTTGGTCCTAACAAGTACGACTATTTCGTTAATTGAAACATTCCTTTCATATTAACAGGATGTCAAAAATATGCAACTCGCGTCTACTTTCTGGGCCGTTGCGATATTTCCCAGAGATTTCCTTCTGGGTCCTCAAAGTGTGTTGTCCGCCATCCATCTGCCTTAGTGGTAGGCGAATTTACAAAATGGATGCCCTTTTGTTGTAAGTTCTCATATTCTTTGTCGACATCACTCACGAAAACAACACAATGAGTCCTTTTGATGGTCTCTTGATCTGGTTTGATCCGCTCCTCCGAGATCTCCCTTGCGACGAGATCGAGAGCTTTAAGCGCAAGGACCATTCCACCTTTTGGCCCAATAGTCAGGTAAGCTTCTTCGTTTTCGAACTGATCAAGGTTAAATCCTAACTTGTCGCGGTAGAATAACGCGCATGTCTTGACATCACGCACCGGCAGCACTAGAGCGTTGATATGGTCGATTATAGTGCACGATTGAGCCTAGCCTTACGTTTAAAGTCTGTAGGTGTAGCGGATTTTCGCTCTCGAAATCCTAAGTGCGAGGTGTAGAACGCGCGTCCTTTCTCGGTTTGTCTTTCATTATTCTTATACTTGTATTAACTAATTTTTTCACCAGAGGCACGGGTATCTTCTTGTCTAACGGAAGGCCCACCACAGCTTTTGTTGTCTCGTAGCTTTCGAGTTCCTTTTCGTGGTTTTGTATCGTTGGAGGGCGAAGGCACAGACCAATGTGCGATTTCTGAAGACCAAACCAGGCAAACATTCCGTTATAGTCATAACCGGGATAGGAATAGCCAGGCATCTCGAAATAACTCGTGGTTTCATTGGCACCGGGCGCTACTTCCTTTATTGCTGACCTAATCTCCTTTAGCTTGCTTTGAATATTCTTTGGGCACTTTGCAATGTACGCATCCACACTTTTAGATTCTGATTTACCTGATCTTCTCGCGGCCATAATCTCATCCGATTTATTCATCTCTCGCATAGTATTCCAGATTGTCACTCGACATGTAATCAGTTCCGCCCCTTGGGGAGCTTGTTAGGGTGCTTTTCTTTCAAATCTTATCTGCTCTTGGAACTGCTCCGATCCTGACTGTTGATACGTCGCAATGCATCTGCTATACTTGAAGTTCGGATTTTTCCTCTTCTTCCTCAGCTCAATACGCTTTGAAAAGTAGAATTAAATAAGAAGGGGCATGGACTATGCGGTCGAGAATTTGCCTTCCCTGAGTTATGATCAGTTGCAGCAGCGGCACATCTCCGAGATGCACCAGAGAATCCCCGAACACATGCAGAAGGTACGCTGGCCCCGCGAACGAATTCAGGAAGCCAGTTGTTTGAAGCTGCGCCTATCTTGCAGCATAGCGATTCTTCTCAATTGCCTTCTGCCACTTCCACCAGCATGTCACTGGGGGATCTATATATCCTCCTGCCAAAGGAGGGCGTTCAGCTCTCCTCTGTGCTGGAGTTCTTCCTAGATGAGGTGCCAGAGCATGCCCTTGAGATTCCATGTTAGAACTTTCTTGCTTCTTCCTTCCATTGGTTGTTTAAACGATCTGTTCAAGTCCGGAGGCTCTAGCTCTCGCATGAAATTGCCGATGTGTCTATCCACTTCGAGCTCGAGTTTCTTCACTTGACTGAGTGAGAGTCCTCGGATTTCAGGAAGAATAGTGCCCTTTTCGTAGAGATCAAACCACGATTTGTAAACATCGAGAACGTGGGTGAAGATGTCCAGTATCGACGGATATGAAGCACCCCTGTCCTTTGTGAGGGTTTTCTTCGGAAGTTTGTTAAATCAAACGAAGATATTTCTTTCTGACAAAAGCGTTGTACGCAAAGAAATCTCGCAGAGCTCCAAGTTCTCCTTTCAGTTCCGAATCTGTCTTCTGTCTCAAGGCCGAAAATTGTCACGAATGTTACTAATGACTTTCGAAATTATTCGAGCCGCCAAGCATCGATTTCGCCAACTGCTCGTAGGCTTCGAAATCCCTTGGCGCAAACAGTACAAAGATCACTTCATTTAGTGTCGTTTTCCCCATGCGATTCAGGAGGAAATCCCTGACAGTATTTAGTGCAACTGCGCCCGCGCCTCGAATTGGGTATCCGTATGCGCCCGTGCTTATCGCAGGAAAGGCTATTGAATTTACTCCTCTAGAGTCAGCCAGTTTCAAAGAATTCGCATAGCAGTTGGTGAGTACCCTTTCCTCGTTGTTTCCACCGCCGTACCACACCGGCCCGACCGTGTGAATTACAAATCGCGCCTTGAGCCTTCCCGCGCCTGTGATTACCGCTTCCCCTGGAGGGAGGCCGTCCCTCCATTGGGCTTTCCTGATCTCTTGGCACTCCTTGAGTATGGTGGGGCCTCCTCTGCGGTGAATCGCGCCGTCGACGCCCCCTCCACCCATGAGCGAAGAGTTCGCCGCGTTCACGATGGCGTCAGCGTCCTGGTCCGTTATATCACCTTGGACTATGGTGAGCCTTGCGCTTCCGACTACCATCCTGAGCTCGCTACTCATGGTTTACATCGTGACTGTTAGACGTTACCAGGATATATGAACTCGCAGACAATATCTTGTTCCCTAGTAAAAATTCAACCCACAGCTTAGACTCATCTTTTTCTCCTCTTAGTATTGCGTCCACCTGAACCGGATTCTGTATGCTCCTCTTCATCGACAGTATCCTCGATTGGCCTCTTCAAACTGTACCATTCCATGACTTGGTCTCTGAGTTCGAGATAGCGGATCAGCACGCCCGGCCCGACCTTCGAGATTATCAGGTAGGTCAGCCTCTCGAGCTCTTCACCAGCACGGCTCTCCTCGAACGGGGAAGTCATTCGCGTTGACTCGCAACTGCTTCGATAAATTCAGTGAGATCGCAGAAACGTGGACAAGAAGGCCAAATTGTGTGTAGCCGTGTTGCACTTTCGATTCCTCTCGAAAAGGACGCCCGCTCAATAACTGTCCCCCCACTTTCTTCGTTCAAACAAACATGAGGCCCTCTCCCTCTCTTCCTGGCCCAGATGGAAACTGATGATTTGCTAAAGTTTTCATTACAAAAGGTGCGAGTCTCTAGCGAATGCTCTTATCCTTCCACGTCGTATCATATAGCTCCAGGATGGTATAACGAAGGATTTGAGCATCCTACCACATGTAGTCATCAAGCGCGATGGACGAGTAGCTACTTTTGACAGCGAGCGCATTTTGAACGCTGTGAGAAAGGCAATCCTTGCCACAAGGGGCAGGGAGTCCGTCCGGGAGGGGCTACCCGAGAAGGTCCTGCAGAGCGTCCTAAAATCAATCTCGGAAATGTACGGATCCGAGGGCAGTCCTCACGTAGAGGAGATACAAAACATCGTCGAGCGAAGCCTGATGGAGCAGAACCTCTACGACGTCGCAAAAGCGTATGTCCTCTACAGGAAGGAGAGGGAGAGGATCCGGGACGAGAAAAGGAGGATGCTCGAGAAGGAGCACGTGGATGAGGTCGACAAGGCCTTCTCGCTGAACGCCGTGAGACTACTTGCCTCGCGCTACTTACTGAGGGACGAGCACGGGAAGATCATCGAAGGGCCAAAGCAGATGTTCCAGCGCGTCGCTGCCCTAGTAGTGATTTCAGACATACTGCACGATCCGAAGGTCTTTGACAGAGAAGGCAAGCAAAAGAAAAGAGCCCGCGCGACTAAAGAGCTGGCAACACCAGTCGGAGAGCTCGGTCTTGGATTGCAAGCTGACGGCGCTTTCGCCATTCAGTTCAACAGGTATCACATCGAGAGGATGCACGAGCTCTACGGGGAGTTGAACGAGCTCGGGCAGATGAAACTGGTATGGGAGGAAGTAATCGGACTTTTCAAACGAGGTGAATTCGATTCCTACCGCGAGCGCTATCAGGAGTACTACGACATCATGGTAGAGAAGAGGTTCCTGCCGAACAGCCCGACCCTCTTCAATGCGGGTGCAAGATTAGGGCAGCTCAGCGCCTGCTTTGTGATACCAATCAGCGATAGCCTTGTTTCAATCATGCAGGCCGCCACGGACTGCGCAATGATATTCCAATCTGGCGGAGGAGTGGGGATAAACTACTCTGCGCTCAGGCCTGAAGGGGACATCGTAGCATCGACCGGCGGGGTGGCGTCCGGCCCCGTTACGTTCATGCGCATAGTCGACACTGTCACCGACGTAGTGAAGCAGGGTGGCAAGAGGCGCGGCGCCAACATGGGTATCCTCGACATAACCCACCCGGACATTGAGAAGTTCATCAGGTCAAAGTACGAGACGAGGCAGTTTGAGAATTTCAATATCTCTGTCCTCATCACGTCGGAATTCTGGAAGAGCTACGAGCGCGGTGAGCCCTGGCCACTGAAGAACCCGCGCGACGGGACGACCTGGAGCTCCAAGGACGCGAGGCAGCTCTTCAGGGAAATAGCGACCATGGCGTGGAACACCGCTGATCCAGGAGTGGCATTCCTTGACAACATTAACGCACACAACCCGCTTGAGAGTTACTTGGGCGACATCAGGTGCATGAATCCTTGCGGAGAGCAGCCCCTGTATCCGTACGAATCGTGCAATCTCGGGTCAATCAACCTTTACTCATTTGTAAGGACCGATGAAGAAGGCAAGAATGCGCACCTCGATTGGGATGCCCTCGCAAAATCCGTTCAGACAAGCACGCGCTTCCTCGATAACGTGATTGACCTGAACGCTTACCCGCTGCGAGAAATAGCTAGAGTCACAAAGGAGACAAGGAGGATCGGTCTGGGAATCATGGGCCTGGCCGACACGCTCTACGCGCTTGGAATTCCATACAATAGCGACGAAGGCTTTGCGTTAATGAGCAAGGTCGCAGAGTTTCTTGCTTACCATTCTATTAGGGCGTCAGCCCAGCTTGCGAAGGAAAGAGGCTCTTTTCCACTCTTTGAGCACTCTACGTATAAGGAGGGAGAACTCTCCTTCGACGCATTTTACAAGAAGGAACTCTGGACAATGGAGTGGGATTCGTTGAGTAAGGAAGTTAGAGCGAATGGGTTAAGGAACTCGCACACCATGACCGTCGCCCCTACTGGAAGTATCTCGATGATCGCGGACGTGTCTTCGGGCCTAGAACCGCAGTTCGCGCTCGCCTTTGAAAAGCACGTGACAGTGGGAAATTTCTACTACACCGACGCTGAACTCGAACGAGAGCTACGCGAGAAGGGATTGATGCAGGAGGGGATTCTCAGGGCGATTTCAGAGAACGGAGGCTCGCTTCAAGGTTTGGACAGTTACGATCCGCGCCTGGACGAGACCTTCGGGAAGGTGTTCCTCGTCGCCTACGACATCCCCTGGTGGGACCACGTGAGGGCGCAGTATGAGATGCAAAAATGGATCAGCACCTCAGTGAGCAAGACGATCAACATGCCTTCCTGGGCGACAACGGAGGACGTTGAAAAGGCCTACCTCTTCGCCTATAGGTTGGGGCTCAAAGGCGTGACGATTTACAGGGACGGCTCAAAGGATGAGCAGGTCCTCCGCACTCCCTCGCAGAGGCAGAACAGGTACGTGACGCCTATCACCAACTTGACTACATTGGATATGCTTCGCGAGTGTAAGATAGAACTTCCGGCCGAGCCTGAAAGAAAGGAGAGTTACGAAGTGGAGCGGTCGGTGATTATTCCACCCCCTACCGCGTATACTGGCGTTGTGTCGCGGCAGTTTCCTTCTCTCACGCCTTCAGGGGCTCACGTGCCAAAGTGTCCCGTCTGCGGCGGAATGAACATCGTGTCTCAGGAAGGATGCCGCAAGTGTCTGGACTGCGGCTGGTCAACGTGTACAGTAGCCTAGGGTAAAGAGTTCGAAACCCGTTGTTATCGATGCGTAGAAACCCTATTCAACCTACTCTGATCGAAGCAGAAAAGTAGTGCCGCTTATTTTGCGACGACTAGACCTGCCTGATCCTCTGGTTTCCCTTTCCAGCGTAACAGTAGTCCTCGGCGGAAAGAAAGTCCTTCAGAACATCAACCTTCACGTCAAGAGAGGCGAGAATTGGGCCGTCGTTGGCCCAAATGGATCAGGGAAGACCACTCTCCTCAAGGTAATCAACGGATACCAGAGAATCGCAAAGGGGAGCGTCTCGGTCTTCGGGGAGCGATTTGGAGATACCGACCTGAAGGAGGTGCGAAAGAGGATTGGCATGGTCAGCTCGTACCTCAGCGATCTTGTCCTTCTAGAGGACAACGTTCTTGATATTGTCGTAAGCGGTGGGTATGCGCAGACCAGACTCTGGGGCGTACCAAAGTCGGAGTATGTCGAGAAGGGGCGCAGGTTGCTTAAGAGTCTTGGTTGCCTGAGGTACGAAGACAGCAAGCTGCGCGAACTCTCTCAGGGCGAGCGGCAGAAGGTTATCATTGCACGTGCGCTGATGGCTGATCCTCTTCTTCTCACTCTGGACGAGCCCTGCGCCGGACTTGACCTAAAGTCCAGGGAGTCGTTCATCTCCGGTCTCGAAGAGCTCGCCTCTGCAAAGTCGGCTCCCTCGATCATCTACGTTACGCACAGGATCGACGAGATACCTTCCTGCTTCAACAGGGCGCTACTACTTAAGAATGGGAGGCGGGTCACGATGGAGGAGAATATCGAAAAAGTTTTGACAAGCAGGAATGTCAGTAAGTGCTTCGATGTTGACGTGAAGGTGAGAAGATCTGGCGGCCGGTACTATCCGATGGTCAACCATTGATCATCTTTCGCTCGCATATAGAATATCTTGTCTCCCCACTGCTTGATTAAATGATGTAGTGCAGTTTCGTGTGCAGTGAGAGCTCCATTTCTGTGGCGAACCACTTGCCGCAATGGGCGCAAGCAAAAACTCCTTCCGGGGTTGCAGCAGGTGTTTCGATGTCCTCCATCCACTGTGGAAGTGTGGAACCGGGAATTCTCGAAATATTGTACTTTGACTTGCCGACTCTGTAAAACTTGAAGGCAGAGTCTATCTCGAGGTTTTCGAATACAACACCGAGCCCGCGCTCGAAATCCTCTGGGGGTATCCTATTCCTCGGGAGGTGGCCGTCCTCCTCGACCACTACAATCTCGTGCATCTTTACGAAAGCAGGTACCTCCCACCGACCCTGGATCGCGAGCGCGATCTGGGCTAGCTGCTTCTCTGAGATGTCATTTGATTGAAGGGTTATCATGTAAGATCTAGGTTGTGTTTGGATGACGTATTTACTTTACCCTGAATTTGTCATCCCAAGGTTGATCTGAGAGCGAATCCATTGATATTGTAAATGGCAATAGAGTACCATCGAGAGCCCGACTTGACGGTATTTTCCTTGTATACTAACACCTAAAGAATTTGTTATTTTTCATTGTCGAAGCTACAAGAATTGCGCCACTTCAACTAGGTTGAAGATGCGATGGAAAAAAAGCGCCTGTGTGAAAAAGATGCTCGGATTTTACTACTTAAACTCATTACATATGGGTTACGTACGATGGCAGACTGCGATGATAATGTCCAAGACAAGTGGAGGTTGGGAATAATTCGCGGCGTTTCTCTTGCCGTCTGACAAACAAGAAATTTGGCCACAAGGATAGCCGGATTGCCTGCCGCACACGTGAGATTATCCTATCTTGTTATCCTCGGCTATAGCTGCCCTGTTACCTTAGGCCAGCTCCCAGATTTTTCTGGACATCCTCTGAGAATGTGATGTAGTCTGGCTGGTGGTGGAGGAAGAAAACGTTGATCCAATTCTTCACGTGTTGCAGTCTGCATTTCATTCCCTCGTTTCTGCATGGGAAAAGGTCGTCGAAGCTCTCTGTTCTGTCTTTGAGCCTTTGAATCTGTCTTTCCATCTTCTCCCACATTCATCCGCCATGAGGATAGACATGATGATCCAGCTTCATCGATTCGCATGCTAGAGCGTAGCAAGTTGCGCCGTCTGTCCACAGAGAGTGCTTTCCATATTTTTTGATCATGTCTTTCATGAAGAGGTCAACAACTATCGAGTTTGCATTCCAAGCGAAGTGCAGTCCGAGGATTCTGTCCGCGAAAGGCTCGTACAGCACGAACAAATAAGCCTGTTTTCCAATTATCTTCACACACGTTTCGTCCATCAGAAAGAGCTTTACTCTTTCCTTGTGAAGCCTGAACGCGTTCTGGAATTTCTTGTCTCTTCCGAACTGCTGCCACCACTCCCAGACTGATTTGTGGCTTCTATCTATGAAGGGCTTGATCACTTTGGAAGCTCCTCTAAATGAGAGACCGAGGAAAACAAGGTACACGGAAAAGAATACTATTGAGATTGGCGTTCTATCTCTTTTGAACATGATACGTCAAAATTGAACTGGATGAAAATCAAAGCTAAAGGCCTTGCGATAAAATTATAGGCCGACTGTTCAACGAGTTTGGGAATTAGCCGCAAAGCAAGTCCGTTGTCAGATTCAGAGGTGCACCATGAGAAATAGCGTTAAGGTAACAGGGCATTGGCACGAGGCCTCTACCCCACAGGCGTAACAGAGAAATATCCCTGCGGAGTTGTACGCACTTTGGTTTGAACTAAGAACATGCCCCTACTTTCTTCTCGAGATCCGTTCCTCAAGAGAAGCAGAAGCTGTTTTGAATACAAACACGGACAGTGTAGAGTCCCCGCAGCAGGCTGTCAATGCGAGTGCCATCGGCCGACTCCACTTTTCGGATCTGCGTTCTAATCATCTGAATCCGAGGGCCGCCTTGCATGGAAAGATATGTGCGCCGGCGTTGCACACTCTCGTTGCTTGGCATTCCTATATCCCTCCTTTTCGAAGCATTGCGAAACGGACAAGCAAGCTAAACATGCTTCCCACGTCACTTGCTAGAAGGAATTAATAGGTGGCTGACTTGCAGCCTCCAAGCTAGGCATTCGGGATTATATCACTTGGTTCTCTATCTCAAAGAAGAAATTGTCAAGAAGCTCCTTACAATGAGGGATTGCATTCAAGCTTCAGAGGGGGCTTACAGAAACTTTGGAGAGGGCAAAGCCGTTCTGACTCCCCGGATAGATCTCTGGCTTGACTCGACCCATTCATTGAAAATTGGTGCCGCGGCTGTGATTGGCTCTGGATACATGGGTACGTTCTCCTACTCAGCGGGCTTTGGGAAAAAGGGGACGAACCCATCTACAACAATTCTCTACGACGCCACGACTGGGCAATTGCGGGCACTAATACAATCCTTGCACCTGAAGTGGCTCCGAACAGGAGCGACGGCGGCCCTTGCCTCAAAATATCTGGCCCGCGAGAATGCAAAAAAAGTCGGGATTATCGGGACGGGGCGTCAAGCAAGAACCCAATTATTGGGCCTCTCTGAATCAAGGAAAATCTCGATAGTCAGGGTTTATAGTCCGACACAGGAACACAGGGAACTGTTTGCCAAAGAAATGTCAGATGAGTTGGCAATTGAGGTTCTAGCTGCTGACAGTGCCAGGAGCTGCGTAAGCGATGCGGACATCGTGGTCACCTGCTCGACCTCCAAGGTCCCGGTTTTCGAGCACTCGTGGTTGAGCGAGGGAGCTCACGTGAGCGTAATAGGCGCCCATACGCCCACAACTAGAGAGGTAGACACCGAAACCGTGTTGCGCTCGAAGGTCGTTGTCGAATCAAGAGAACAGGCCCTCGATGAAAATGGCAACCTTTTGATTCCGATGAAGCAACGCCTCTTTGGCCCCGAAAAGATATTTGCAGACCTGGGCGAAGTTATTTCTGGCAAAGTTAGATGCAGAACTTCCGACAGCGACAATACATTATTTCTCTCTGGCGGAGTCGCGCTAGATCAGATGGCTATAGCCGAGCGCGTATACGAATTGGCCGTGCAGAACGGTGAGGGTATCGACATTCCACGCTAGCTACTCAAATACCTTCCCTGCCTAGATTGATTCGCTGACCCACGTTCCTCGCCGCTTGAGTATCAGAAGCGCGACGGCAAGGAAAGAAACCATGATCGCGGTCATTACCGTAGAGATCGCGGCTATCTGCCCTAAAGAAGCTGCATTGTTTGAGTAAAGCTGCTGAATGTAAATTGTGAGCGGGTACGCCTGCCCTGTACTAAGCAAAGTGACCGCGCCTAACTCCCTGAAACTGTCAATGAAGACGTAAACAAAACTGTTGAAAAGGGAGAGTGCAAGAAGAGGTAGGACTACCTTTCTGTAAACGTTAATCCATAGGTCTCCTGTTACGGACGCCGCGCTCTCAAGATCCTCGGATATCTGTATCATTCGACTCGTAATGATTCGTATCGGCCTTGCAATCCATATGGCTACCAGAGCGAGTATTATTGGCCATATTGTGCCGTAAAGGTGGTTGACCACCGGAAGCCCGATGAACATCCAGAGAAGCCCAAGATCGTATACGACGCCCGGGAATGCGGTTGGAACGAATCCCATGAAATCGAAAACTCTTGACCTGAATCCCCGACTTCTGATTATCGCGTAAGCAAACATAGTCGCGAGGAACATTGTTATCAGGGCCGTGCTGAACGATATGATGAAACTCGTCTCCAGAGCAGACCAAAAGTTGCTGTCAAGGTAGATAGCCTGATAGTTGGCAAAGGTCGGCCTCAGGAACGATGTAAATTGTCCATTGTACGAATGTGTCAGCGACACCAGAAAGATGATCGCCGCGAGAAGGAAGAAGGATAGCGTCAGTACGGCTAGGCAGACTGCGAGCCCAGCGTAGCGCCACTTCCCCAGATCAATTATCTTCATGTTTCCTTCCCTACCTCCTACCGTCCTAAATCTGAATGACCTTCTCGTCGTATACATGTAGAACAGGGCGAGCCCAACCGTAATCGCAAGATAGATGAAGCTTAGACTCGCCCCCAAAGAATAATCTGGGATCGTCGAGTTTACAGACGTGTACACGTAGACTATCAATGTGAGAATCTTGGCAGGGATTCCGATTATGAACGCAATATCAAAGAGTGAAAGTACCCCTAGAAAGTTCAATAGGAAAGCTGCTAGAAGTGCGGGCCTAAGCAGTGGGAGCACGACTCGAAAGAAAGTTCCAATTGTCCCCATGCCTGTCGCTTGAGAGCTCTCCTCTAGCGATGGATCGATCCCCTTTAGAGCGGCTGAGACTATGAGATAGCTCAGCGATACCGTTCCAAAACTGGACACGAGCACCATTCCACCCAAGGAAAAGATGTTGAAAAGGGGGACCTGCGTGCCGAACTCGCTCATGAAGGCGACGTTTATGATTCCTATTCTCGGGCTGAGAAGGAAAATCCAAGCAAGCCCTTTGATGAACTGTGGAATTCCAAGAGGCAGGAGGATAAGAATGCGAAGCGCTGATCTTCCCGGGACATTAGTCCTATCCACAAGCCATGAGTAGAACGCCCCGAGCAAAACCCCGATGCCGGCAGATAGTGCTGCATAAGTTATCGAGTTTAGTGTTGCTGTGATGGTAAAATGTTCCTGCGCTGCAGCAATGATTTTTGCGGGGCTGGTGGCAGTTGCGAGGTAGAAGATGGGCAGGACAAAGAGTACTGTCACCGCAACGGCAATTGATGCCGGAATCCTTGTCGCCATCGAAGATTGACTTGAGCTTCCACTTCAGTACGCTAGCAATAAGCCTTGTTCCTACATCACCGGCACGAACTTGGGCAGCGTTATCCCAAGCAAGTTGTCATCATCGTAAATTGCCTTCACCCGCATCCCTATCTTGACATTTCCCGCATCACATTTTGCAAGAATACTGTAAAAGAGCACGCCCTCATCAAGCATTACAAGGACTAGGATGTACGGAACTTTGTCTTTGAGCTCTGGGATGTATGCGTGGTGAATCACGGAGAAAGAGTATACAGAGCCCTCGCCGAGAGATTTGTGCCACTCGAGTCCGGTTGAAAGACACTTAGGGCAGCTCAACCGCGAAGGATGGATGTATATCCCGCACTGCCCACACTTTCTGACAACAAGCTCGTGCCTTTCGGCTGCGGCCCAGTAGGTCTTGATGTCTCTGTTTGGGTGATACCTGCTGTAGTACTTCCCGCCTATCGTCATGATTGCGCCAAATTCTGGATCAGACAACGCTCGAATCGCACCACATTTTTTCCTTATTTGAAACCAATCAGATTACTCCTAATTGCCGAGTATGAGCACAGCGTTTGCAGCCTGCGCGCCACCGTGCGACTGTACAAGCGCATAGTGCGGATCGGGAACCTGCTTGCCCAAAGCTTCGCCACGCAGCTGCCTCACCGCCTCCGTAACCAAATCGGCGGACACGGAGGCGAGTCCAAAGGACAGGTGGCCGCCGTTCGTGTTGCAAGCTAGTCTGCCGCCGTCGAAATCGATGTTGCCCGCTTCTACAAATTTCCCGCCTTCGCCCTTCTCGCAAAAGCCGCAGTCCTCTAGGTTCATCAGTCCGGCATAGGAACTAACCGTTGTGAGCTCGACCAGGTCGATGTCTCGTGGTCGCAGGTTTGCCATCGCATATGCTTCCCTCGACGCCTCGCGCGCACCTGACGTTGTTATTGTGTTCCACAACTCGGCGGGTGGTGAGTCACTCGGTCCAAGGCGGCCGGTGAGGTAGTTGTGGGTAGATCTCTCACCTGCTCCAAGTAGGTAAATTGGTTTCTCTGTCAACTTCTTTGCCCTCTCAGCGGAAGTTACGATGAACGCGCCGGCCGTTCCGGGCGGCCTCGCTGGGATGCTGATGTCAAGTTGATGAAGGGGAGAAGCGTACATCGGCGAAATGAGGACATCTTGGACAGTCAGGGGATCGCTCCCAAAGGCGGCAGCCTTCGGGTGAGTCAGTGCCCACTTTCTATTTTCGACGGCAAATCTGGCTGCCTGTTCTGGTTTGGTGCCGTACTCGTAGATGTACCTTTGAGCGATTAGGGCATACATGGAAGGATTGTACAAACCGAACGGAAGGTCGAACCACACATCACCTTCCGCGAAAGCATTCCCTCCGACCTTTTCCCCCGATCCTGTCAGAAATGACTCGCCGGCAACGCAGACGACATTCTCGACAACTCCAGAAAGAATCGCCATCGCGGCGAAGTGAATGCTCGCGGCGAGTCCTGCGTTGTGCGGGGTAATTTCCGAATTCAGCTTCGGCGCGATCATCAGTTCCTGCTGGAGGACGCAACTGAAAGCCCGCCTTCGATCCTGGGTCGGGTGAGGCCCGGTGAAGAGACCGTCGATGTCGTTCTTGGAGAGATTGCATTTGTTGAGGGCGGTCCGGATTGCCTCGACCATTAGCTCGAGCGGAGTCTTGTACTCCCCCTGCTCACGGTAGGCGTCTCCATAGCTCGCAATGGCAACCTTACCCTTCATACGCAGAAGCTCTTCTTCTTCCTGGTCTCGGCGTCGCGTCCTATATTTCTGAATTCTGAGGTCACTGGCAGAGGGCCATTCAAAAAGCAGGGCTCAGGCAAATCGCAACTTGGTCGGCAAAGTGCTCGAATATCTAGAAGTGATGAAGAGCCATCTCCTACCGCCGCTTGGGCAGCGTGTTTCTCCCAATCAGCCTTAAATCTACCCCGATCCTCCACTTGCGGTTATGGGTAGTTGCACGGCGCATTATCATCAGATAATGGACATGGCCGATGTCATCGAAACGAAGCTAATCGACCCGCCCAGTTTCCCCCTTCGGAGCTATACCGAAGAGATTGATGGAATGGTCTCATCAATTAAGGAAAGAGGTCTCATCAATCCAATCGTGGTCCGACCCGTCGGAAATCGGTTCGAGGTGGTAGCGGGCGCGATCAGGTTCGAGGCAATAAAGAGACTTCGATGGACGAGGGTTCCCTGCATAGTAAGAGAACTGAGGGACAGAGACGCGCTAGAGGTTGCGCTGACTGAAAACATACAACGGAAGACAATGAATCCCCTCGAAGAAGCCGAAGCGTTCAAGCGATACATCGACACCTACGGGAGGGGAAGTGAAACTCAGCTTGCCAGTAAGATAGGCAAGAGTCAGGAGTACATCTCACATAGGCTCTCCCTGTTGAGACTGCCCGAAGTTGTCAAGCAGGAGATCATGCGACGTCGCATAAACGCGAGCATCGCCATGGAAATTGCCACGCTGCAAGACGAGCAGCTGCAGATCAAGGTTTCCGAAGAGGTGGCAAATCATCGCCTCGATGTGCGAGGATTTAGGAAACTGACTCAAGCGCTCAAGAGCAGCGGCGTTCCACCTCCACCGATTCTGGGGTCCGCGGTACTGGTCAACGGCGGATTGGGTTCTTCTTCGTCGTTGCCAGAGGCAAGCGAACCGGATTTTGCCAAAAAGCCCGCCCTCAATGATGCGTCTAAAGCAATCTCAAAGCGGAGGGAACTGCAGAAGGCAATCCTGGTCTATAAGCTAACAATGTCGAGGCTGGCGTCCTTGATTTCAACTCTGCCAGAGGACAGCGAAGTGAGGGAAGTCCTCGTGGAGCACAGGGTGCTTGTCCACAACATGGCGAACTCGTTGATCCATCTGAAGGTAAAGACCGAGAAACTCATAGCAAAGACGGTGCCGTGACGCCTAACTTCAGTCGGAATTCAGGAAAAAAGAGATACTGCGTCGGGTTGAGACCTTTAGACGCCCCTCGGCGGACGGTCTTATTACGCGAAGCACTCGGCTGCGGTTATCATAGTAAGGGAAATATAATCCCACCCCATGCGGCCGAGCAATGTCATCACTTCGTAATTCTCATGATGCCGTATCAGCTTTAACTGCAGTTTTGATAATACTCGTCCTGGTCCTGGCTGCCGCTACAGCGTACTCGTACGTCGTAGCGCCCAAGTCTGGGACCACTGTGACTTCCACAGTTGTCTCCACGGCGACAGCCACGCAAACGGCCACAGTTCAATCTTCAACATCCCAGAGCGGTGGCCCGAGTCAGCTCACCACCCTAGAGCAGCTTTCAAAGCAAGAGGGCGGACAGGTTACTTTCTACAGTACCCTTGACCCCGGCGACTGGGCAACTTACTTCGCACCACGGCTGAAGCAAGCTTTTCCCTGGGTGAGTGTCAACTTTGTAGGTGTAACTCCAGCGACCCTTACTACAAAGGTAACCTCAGAGTGTCAATCGCATAACGTGCAGGGAGACGTTGTGACCATTGCATTCAGCGTGATATCAAGGCTCTACAACCAGGGCTGCATAATGTCGTGGAACGACTCGATGGAACAGTTTGACGGATTCGCCCCGGGTGAAATCGACCCCGCCGGCGCCTACCACCTCTACACGCAAAACCCGGTCGGTTTGATATTCAACACTGATCAGGTCAAGGACAACTCGACGCTACCAAAGACATGGACCGATCTATCAAACCCCACGTGGAAGAATAAGCTGTGCATTGATGATCCGTCAGTACTCAATGTCGCTGGCGACGTATTTGCAGGATACAGCACAAACATGTCATCGAGCCAATGGACAAGCGACCTCCAGGCGATCGCCGCGAATAGCCCGACATTGACGCAGAGCGCGAGCCAGACATTCACCTTCGTACAGAGCGGACAGTGCTCAATAGGAATAGATCTTGCAAGTGACTATCTCGGGAAAGGGAACGCGACAAACCTCGGGTTCACTTGGCCTTTCAACCCCATCCCTATTCAAGGAGGGGCTCTTGGCATTGTGAAGGGAACTTCGCATCCATACACCGCGATGCTCGTCGTAGAGTGGTTCCAGTCTTACTCAGGTCAGTCTGCGACACTGGCATCCGGCAGGGCGCCAGTCCTTCCAGCGCTGCTGAGCATCGCATTTCAGGGGCTCAGTGTTCCAGACTATCCGAGAATAGCCCTGGGCGGACCCGCAATAGTAACAAACGCCTCGAGTTACAAGACGACTTTCACCAACATATTCGGTCCGTAGGGAGGAACGTGGGAAGGAGAAGAAATCCGAAGAGCATATGTGATCAGGTGTCGTCCGGAGCAAGAGGTACGGGCGCACCTAACAACTTTCTTTCTTTGCAATTGAATCCGTGTTGAAGTGTGCATGCGCCTAATTTTTTTCAGGCGCTTTTTGTTCGCGAAGTTTCGCGAACGGGATCCTATACTTCACTTCACCACTACAAACTCTAAATCAATAAATTCTATTAGCGAGTAGTTTCTTCAAGTTGTGCGCAAGGATGTCAAAGTGTAGAGCAGCTGTACTCGTCCAAGCCAATAAACCGCTTGAGATTAGAGAGTTTGAAATTCCTCGTCCGGCCCCCGGCGAGGTCCTCGTTGAGATGGAGATGGCGGGGATATGCGATGTCGACGCGAGGAGGTGGCGCGATCCCAAGACCCCCGTCCCGATGATTTTCGGTCACGAGAACGTGGGAAGGATTTCCGAATTCGGTTCCGGCACAAAGGTTGACGCAATCGGTCAGGAAGTCGAGATAGGGGACCGAGTGGTGTTTGGTGGAGTCATACCATGCGGTCAGTGCTACAACTGCGTCTTTCTCCAAGAACCCGCAAACTGTACAAATGGAGTACGGTACGGCGGCAGCCCAATCACCGGCCCTCCATACCTGAGGGGCGGGTACGCTGAGTACGTCCATTTGGTTTCGAAATCGGGAATAGTCAAGGTCGCTGAAAAAATGGGTTTGGAAAAGCCTCTGCTCGCGATCGCGGGTCACAAGGCCCTCGTTGCCGGCATCGAGAGGATCGGCGGCATATCCCCGACGGACACCGTCCTGATCCAGGGAACGCTACCGCACAGCATCGCGGCGGTTACGCAGGCTAGGCTGAATGGCGCGCGCCGCGTGATTATCATGGGACCCTCCTCAAAGAGACTCGCTGTGGCAAGGGATCTTGGAGCCGACGTCACAATCGACATGTCATCGCAGCAGGCAAAAACACCAGAAGATAGGGTGAGACTGGTTTTTGATTCAACCGAGGGCCACGGCGCAGACGTGATAATCGACACCTCTGGGATTCCGGGAGCAATTGACGAGGGATTGAGAATGGCGAGGCCGGGAGGAAAGTACTTGGTCATGGGTCAGGCAACTGATTATGGCACGTCGCCGATTAACACCACGCTGATCATGAGGAAGCAACTCAGAATTTTTGGCTCCTTCTCCGGCCTGCCGAAGCATCTGCACAAAGCCATCCTGGAACTTGAGAGGGCGGATATTCCCGTGGACAAACTTGTGACCCACAGGTTTCACCTCGACGAAGCGACCACGGGGCTCGAAGCTGTAGACAGATTCGAATCAATCTTCGCAGTGCTGGAGTATCGCTGAAAAAAGAAGAGAAGGTCATACTCACATCTCGAGCGTCCTGCCTTCGCTCTTCCATTAATCCTGACAGAGAGTTTTTCAAGCCTTCGCAATCTATCACCTCGACGGTTGCATATGCTCCTGATTCGAGAGGAGGCTGTTCAACAGATCCTCACCATGGACATGTGCATACAGGCCGTCGAGGAGTGTTACAGGCAGCTCGGAGAGGGAAAAGCGTCAAACACACCGAGGCAAAATCTCTGGACGACGCCGCCAAGATCCATAAAGCTTGCGGCGGGAGGCCTGCCGGAAATCGGTTTCATGGGAGTTTCAGCTTACAGCGCAGGGTTCGGGCAGAAGGGCTCCGGGGCCGCTTCTACACTTCTCTACGACTCGAACAGCGGAAAGCTCGTTGCAATACTAGAGTCCAAATTCCTAGGATGGTACAGAACCGGCGGCACTAGCGCCGTCGCTGCGAAATACCTCGCGCCCACTGATTCAGAAGCACTCGCACTAATTGGAACAGGCAGACAGGCAAGAAGCCAACTACTTGCCCTGAGGAAAGTTCTGAAGAAACTCAAGGTCGTTAGGGCGTTCAGTAGATCTCTTGAACACCGCGAGAACTATGCGCGAGAAATGGGGAGGGAGACAGGGCTTGATATCCTCCCCGCCGAAACAGCCAAAGATTGCGTTGCGAGAGCCGATGTGGTCATAACGATCACAACGAGTCGGGAGCCGGTGCTGAAGAAGGAATGGATCAAAGAAGGATCTCTTGTCAGCGCGCTCGGGGGCCATTACCCAGAAGCATCAGAAGTGGATGTCGACACCGTCCTGTCTAGCAGGGTTATCGTCGACTCAAGGGAACAGGCCCTGATAGAGAAGGGGGAGATACTAGTTCCAATTAGGAAGGGGCTAGCCACGGATGAAATCATCAAGGCCGAGCTAGGAGAAGTCGTCTGCGGAAGCAAGAGGGCGAGGATCACGGTCGGCGAGCGTGTGCTTTTCTGTTCAGGAGGGATATCAGCCGAACAGATTGCTGTCGCTGCAAGAATCTATCTTGAAGCGATTCGACAAGGGTTAGGGCAAGAGCTTTAGTTTCTTTTGTTCTTAGATCAGTTTCGCTCTTAAATTTGTAGTGGTATGAAGCAAATGACCTAATGTGAGTGCTCGTGCTGGTGCGGCGGCACGGACAGCCCCTTCTCCTCCTTGATCCTCAAAACCTTCTTTGGCATTATTTCGTTCATCTCCTCTTTGATCCAGGAGATTGGGTCGTTCGCATAATCTTTGAAGTAATTGCCCTCGTAGGTGATGCCAGGGACAGCGGGAACCCACTCGTATCTGAATATCTCGTCCGGATTCCCATACTTTGATGCAATCTTCCTTATCTCTGGGTCGTCGAAGAATGTGATTCTCCCCTTGTTTATGATGCGAACCGTCTCCTTCGAGTCGCGCAGCTTCACGTCGTAAGTCAGGAACATGTTGTGGATGTGTGCCGAGTGGCAGAACGGAGCCCCGGTCTCCTTCGAATACTTCATGACTCTGTCATACTCGTCCTGGCATGGTCTCTGTCTCTCTATGAAGTCCAGCGCCTGCAGACCGAACCCCCAGTGGATGATGCCGGCGCGGTTGCGCTCGGAGTCATTCGTCATGAAAATAGGGGTATTGAAAATCTCCTTCGGGTGCCTAAATCCCTTGGGGTTTGTTGCCAGGGCAGACTCGTGGATGTAGTAGTACCCTGGCGAAGGAAAGTCGGGATAGGAGAAGTTGCGATATCGCTCGAGGTAGTCGCGCCAGATATCTCCAAACTTGCCTCCGCCCTCTATCTTCTCGATCAGGCCGTGCTTCATGTGGACCTTCACGTGGGGGAAGAACCCAAAGTGGTTTGACGTACCTGCGATTACTCCGTTTGACTCTGGAAACGAGGGCGGTCTCGGATACATGAATAAGTGGTTGCTAGGCTGGCTCTCCTCCCTCCAGAGCCTCGCCTCCTCCTCGTTCATGCTGAAGCGAAGATCGGTGCCCTCCTCGTCCGTAACGTGCACTTCTTCGACCAGCGGCATTATGGATCTTATGCGGTCCTCCACTGCGTGCCATACCTCGGCGGGATAATCTGCAAAAAGACGCAGGTATTCGTAATTCGTGTAGGGCCACAAGCTCTTGTAGGGGTCGCCGAGAATTTTCTTGTAGTGCGTCCAGCCGCCGAGGCCCGCCACGATTACGTCGTACTTCTTCGGCTGACTGTCGACGTATCGCTTGATCGTGTTGAGGAACGCATAGTTATTCTCCCTCATCTCCTTCGGTGCGTCAGACTCTTTCAGAAACTCGTTGTAGCCAAACCATGCTGGGAAGAAGTGGAGCTCGTCCCAGCTCCTGTCGGAGCTGAAATTCGGTAGCGTCTTCCACCCGAGAATTTCGTTCTCGTAGGCGACGTCGATGTCCCCCGCCCCTTTCTCCTTTAACGCAGTCTTGATCGCGTTGAGCACGCGCTTGTCCTGGTAGTTTGGGACAAGAATCAGTACGCTCTCCCCTTGCTTGACTGGCCCGAGGGCATAGCGCCCGTATTCCAGCGCCACGAGACCCCTCGCGACGCGCATCAGCTCGGTGTCATCGGCCTCGTCTAGGATGTAATCAGGATAAGTGTACTTTGTCTCAATCATATTCACGGCGAGACGCTCCCGAGAATATAACCTTTGTAAAGTACCATGACGTGAACGAGGAATCAGCAGCAGTCAGAGAAAGCGGCACGCTCGGCATCACACAATTTTAGCAAGTTTTTCTTTCTGCATGCTGCGCCCTCTACACATTGTCGGATGTCGCCTTGGTAAATCTCTCTCTTCCGACTTTCGTGTACTGGAGGAGCTTCGTGACCCTCTCTACGTTTGATTTTGCGATTGGCCAACATTCCACAAGTAGCAATGCTGTGGTTCCCAGTCAAGTGATGAAATGTCTTTTCCAATGTCCCTAACGTGTTCGGGATTTTGCTCATATGGATGGACAGATCGCGGACTGTAATATGCCTGAGCCCGCTGAAAGTGCAAGTGGCCGTTGCAAGTGCGGGAGGGAGGCAAAGCCGTTCATCACGTTTGACGGGGAGACGGGCTACCTTTGCTCTGAGTGTCTCATGAAAAGCCTAGCAACTGTCGCGGGCGAAAACGCGTTTCAAGTTGACCTGAGTCTCCCCCCTCTTCGCTGATTTTCTTCTTAGCCTGCGGTTCTCCCCAGAAAGTCTGTTAGGCACTTCGCCAGCCCAAACGTATTCGTGATTTGAGGCCAGTGGTGGGCTCCGAGTACTGGAAGAGACTCTGTCTAAGGAAACCATGAGTGCAACGAACGATCGAACTCTGCACCGGAAGCAACCGTATCGGCCCACCTTTTCTCCGTCCCATAGATCGAAAGGACTGGCTATCTTACCCTCTCACGCGTGCTAAATTTCCACTCTTGAATAGATGGAAGTTCAATCTGGAAAAAGGTGTCAATATCATTCACAGCATGTTCAAACCACCCCGGAAGGGCTGTGTCCATCGTCTTTCTGTATTCTTGACCCGAGACCCCGTCCATAAAAGTGTCCAAGGCACCGACCCTGTTTCCAGATTGATACAGCGCGACAACTCTTGAAAGAGCCTGAGCGGTTTGAGGAGCACTTGGAATGAATGCAGTCAAAGATGGCTCAATAAGTGCGAGACTACCTATTCTTTCAGGAACGTCGCTTGCAAGTTGAAGTGCGAGTAATCCGCTCATCGAATGAGCTACGACATGAGTCTTTCTGAATCCTAAACTGTCCATAACAGATAGACAGTCTTGAGCCTGATCTTGAATACTGAAAGGAAAAGTGGCTTTTGGACTCCTGCCATACCCCCGCCTATGAAAATTGGCGACCCGAAGATTGTTCGAAGGAGCGTGTGTCAACTCAGAAAGAAGCGGTTCGAAAGCGTCAGAGACTACGGCGCCGGGAATGAGTAGAAGATCCAGGTCGCCGTCTCCTAGCACATCATATTCAATGTCAGCGTCATCCCGGACTTTAATTGTTCGCATTCGGTGTGTCGTCACCACTGCCGAGCCGTGGCTCAAGTTCATCCGCTCCTCTTCTTCTTCGCAATGTCACAGATCATGTCCGAGTGTATGTTTAGGCCGATGTTAGTAATGTTGTACAGATGCTCACTGGCCACTAGGTAAACGATTTCACATATCTCCCGCTCGGAATAATACCCGGCCATCCTGTCGAACGTGTCCGGGTCCACCCACTTGTCTCTCGTAAGCTCGCTCGCGTAATCCAGCGCGGCGCCGCTTCCGTGAAGAGTGAGCTCGAGCCACAATCCTCCAGTGCGTCGAACTTGGCCTGGTTCATCGACGCCAGAATGGTGGCCGCCCTAACGCTGTCGATGCAGAAGAGGCAGATGTTTATCCGTGCCACCTGTTCGCGGATGAGAAGGGCCGTCTCTTGGGACAACTTCAACTCCTTGTCAAGCTCAGCGCTTCTGCCGTAGAACTGGGCGAACGCAGGTGGCAGCCGGGCCAAGAGAACCTTCGCAGGGGTGATTGCCTTGCCAAAATGAGCCTCCTGTGCGGCGTATACTTGCTTCAAAATCGGGTCCTTTGGGGCTTCGATGGGAGCGAGGAAGGGGTCGTCCCGATTTGTAAATTTCATGTTAGCCATGTCCCTCATCGCGAGTCCTAGAGGCACTTAATTCCATCCCTAAGGCAATTGGGAATCCCGACAAATTTAAGGCGAACCTGTCGCATCTCCTAGACGGGATTATTGCTTCACCTCGACGACCTCGACGTCAAGATAATCAGGGAGCTCGGCAGCCCAAGCTCTCCTCAGTGGAACCTGCGAGAATCATACGCGAACATTTCGAGAAAGCTTGGCGTCGACGAAGAGACGGTCCGCCTGCGGGTAAAGAGGGTGAAGGAACGCGGTTTCCTTCCCGCGTGGCGGTTGATGGTCAACCCCAACCTACTCAATCTTAGGGCAGTGACCGTCGAGTTGGACGTCGATGGCGCAGAGGAAGGTAAGGAAAAGGCGATTTCGCAGTTAGAGCTCGTGGACGGCGTGACGAAGATAATCGATTTCAACGGCAAGGGCCTTCTTGTGACCGTCTACTCCGAGAAGAAGGATGATGATGGCGAGCTACTTTCAAGAAGAATCCGACTGATTGAGTCAATCTGCGGCTCGCAAAAGTTGACCATGTTCGAGAGCAGGTTCCCCCGACCCGACGTGCGAATGAGGAAGATTGACTGGCAAATTGTAGGTGCCTTGAGAGAGGACGCGAGGCAGGATCTCGAAGACGTGGCGGTGTCGCTCAGAGTATCCGCCCGCACCGTTCAGAGGAGGCTTTCGGCGATGAGGGAAGGGAAGGCCGTCTATCTTTCGGGCGCCCCCAACGTAGGCGCTGCCGGTGGGCTAATGTGCTGCTTCCTTGTCTTTTCCCCTGACCGCATGAAGAAGAGGGCAGTCGACCACGCAATTCATTCCGACTTCAACAGAATTGGTACCTTGGATACCTCGCCCGAGGAATATTCCGTATTTGGGAGGCACTGCGAAAACCTTGCAGACGCGGACAATGTACTGGAGAAATTGAGGGCCATCGACGGCGTCCAAAACACAAGAATGCACATAATGAAGAAATTGATTCTAGTCCAGGATTGGCTGTGGCACGAGATAGACAGATGAATTTCGGAGCAATAGGATTGTGTTGACATGAGTTCAAGAAACTAGTGCTCACGCCGCTCGGCGCGGATAAATTACAGGTACTTAGCCTTGAGCCGTCCACTTGTTGAAAAAGCCGGATAGCCCGAGGAGCCCACTCCGTGAACTGCAACCCAAGCGGAGCCCGCTCGCTGGACCCAGACGGCAGTGTAACGAGGATCTCCGGGATCGCCATAAACGCTGCGACCCGGTGACTCCGTGATAAGCTTGGAAAACCGTCATATCTGCAGCAAAGTAGGCGATCTAGTTAAGCTTTCACTAGATTTTCATTCTCAGTTTTCAGATATTTCAAGATGGGTAAGCTTATGGAAAAATCGGCGATTCCCTGATCGTTAACTTAGATTGGCCATAATCCTTGGTGAGTTGCACACTTAAAGAGCATTGAGGAAAATGGAAGGCCTTTGGGCTAATAAACGCTTCAAACGTCGTTAGAGCGATCCTTTTTTCCCAGAGATAGAAGAGGAATCTCTTGATCTGCCTGCGTTGTCCCTGTGTCTCTCAAGGAAGGCGGCAAAGGAATACACAGTTTCCTGCATTTGATTCAGTATTGGGAGCATGCTTGGTATCTCTTCCTCACCCTGTTGCTGCTGCTGCTGCATCGTAACGACCTTGCTACGCAACACCTCGGTTCCGAGCATCAGAATCTGGCAGTAGCTCACCGCCTCTTGGAGGGACTTTGAAGTGTTCCACCCAAGTCTTCGCTCCAAGCCTCTTAGCCTTTCTAACTCGGAGCGCATTTCGCCCTGCCGCCAGAGAGCGTCGAACAGCGAGACGAGACCAGCAACCATCTGCTTGTTGGTTGTAAGTATGGCTGAGGCAATCACCTTCTTCGAGTCTGATTGTTCCAGCTTTTCCCTCTCCTCACTATACTGAATCAGCATGGCTTCTCTTCTATCGTAGACGCCGAAGGAGACTGGGACTGACTCTATTGTTCTGTATTCCATTCCCTCGGGCGCGTACTTTAGGAGATCATGACCCCTCGAATCCTCAACTGGTATGAGGATGCGTACTCTGAACTTTTTCTCTTTCTTCTCCTTATCGTTCCTCTGCGATGGGTTTCGATTTTCACCCGTTGCAAAAACAGCGTTCTCCCGTTCAACTTTTCTAGCTAGGAACTCCACGGTCTCCCTGTTCCTCAGCAAAGTACGTTCAGAAATGGATGCGAAAAGAATCTCATTTTTCGAGGACTCGGTTAGGCGGATTCCCTGATCTAGGATTTCCCCTGCGTCCGTGAGAAGATGAACCGTTTCTTCCGCATTCGGGCGAGGTTCTACGCCCGCTTTCTCACTCAAGTTTAAATCCCACTCTCTTATGAGAAAAATCATATCTCTCTATTAGTTTCCAAAAAAAAAGAACAAGAAATCTAGAGGTTGCACTGTACCCCCATGCGTGCACTTAATATGTGTGGCGCTCTCGGGTCGCACCATTTTTTCAGATTTGCATTCTAATCATCAGGGGATTCTTCCTGATGCTTTGTTTTTGAAATAGCCTTCCGTCGTTGCAAACTCGCTTGTTGCGCTTTTTGTCTACCCCAAATGCCTGGAGATATCTGGTGAAAAGGGTTATTCCCCGTTTTGCTCGCACCAGCTATCCGCTCTCCTTTCTCGTTGTACCCAATTGACTTCACAAAATCACGGCGGCGGCGTGACCGACGTGCTGCTCTGGGTCTTTGGAAGGAAGACGGGCCTCTCTAACTCGGAGGTGGCAAGCCACCCGGACGATTTTATCAGCTCAATCAGGGAGGTCTTTGGCAACGCTTCCTGCATTGTCGAGGAGAGAATCACGCAGCAGATTTGCGAGGACTTTCACTTCAACACGACGAAAGTCTCCGGGCTAGCCGACGCGGTAAGGTGCGTGGTTTCAGCTTCGGCCCGAGTTTAGCAAAAAACGACCGACTTCGCAGTTCGCGAAAGTGGTCGTGGTAGTTTTGTATCAAACACGAAGCCGTACTTTCCAGAGAGAGATCAACGCTACTTGGAGATTGGATGAATGCCTTCTTTGTCCTTGATGCACCGTGCCATTCTGTTGGCGCCCCAACCACTATCAATCCAAATTTATTGAGCGATGGTGGACTGACTTCTTTGGCAGTAGGTAGTTGTTACATGTTGTCTGCCATTTTTGGACTGTTGTTGCTGTGACATTTTCCCTTCTCTTCAGCTCTCTTATCTTTGAACGGTCAAATGGCGAATGGGCAAGCAAGATAAAGGCGTTGTGAAAGTGCCCTACTCGAGAACAGACTCTAGTAGGAACTCCCAAAGGGTTGATCACTTATTTGCGAAATCGAACTACCTAACCAGATCGAGATTTCTAGAGAGACGCGTTTGGGGCCTGAAAGCTGCACGCTTCACAGAGAACAGATATAGGCGGATTCGGCTCGGATTGCAAAACCCTAACTATTCGCTCGAGTCTTGATTGCGGCTTAGGACGACTTGCGGTTTCCCCATCCTCCCGAATAGATGGATACATATTTGCATTCATCGTGATTCACCGACTATTCAAACTTGAAGATTCTTCTGTTATTCTCTAGGAGACAACTATCTACTCTGGCAATACACGTTTATCTTGACTTCATGATCTTTTCAGCGGCTCTTGCTCTAAATCTTTCTGCATTAATCACATAGCGCTTATGAGTTCCTTCACTGATTTTATCGATTTCATCCCAAGCTGTGATGTCAAAAGTAAGCTCCATTCCTTCAACGTTTACTAGCTTCACTCGTACTTCAACCTCCAAGCCCGGAGGAGTAGGTGAGACATGACTAACAGAGATATGGGTTCCTACAGTTTGCTACGCAGGCCAATCGATGTGTGGATTGACCGCTTGGATGCAAGCCCACTCGATTAGCCCCACCAAAAAGCCGGTCGCAAAGACCTCCGGCATGACCCCAAATTCGGGAGACTCGGGATACAGTGCTGGCACTATCTTGGATCTTGGTATCAGAAACTTGAATTGATATTCAATACCGATTTTCAAAGAATCTTTCAACTACGAAATTATCTTCTCCTAGCTTTTGATAGAGTTGGCGGATCCTTGTCTTAGTAAGATCACGTATAACAGAGCTCCGAATCCCCAGCAATAAGGACTCTGGTAAACGGAGCTCGTTCAGAGAACGATCAAGACGATCCACTTTTCGCTTCCCGTTCGTGGGATTGGAATTCTCGCTGATAAATCGTCGTCAAAGAGTTAATACGTGGGCCTGAATAGGGTCATCCTTGTAGTAACGTTTAGTTTTGATTTTGGGAATCGATCACATTTCGCTTCAAGTTATCGACCGTGAGAAAAGCATAGACTTCTATTCGAAGCTAGGTTTCGCCACGATTAAGTCTGTAACGATTCCAGAAATTGATACTACATTAGACATACTGATGTTAGGCGGAGCAGGTTGCCGAATCGAGGTCCGGAGCTCCGCCAGCCAAGTTGACGCCTTGCATCATGCGGGCGCGGCACACTTTTCAAATCAGAGCGAGTCATCGTCATCCTCTTCCTCTTCCTTTGCTCACTTTGCACTCAAAGTGGAAGACTTATCCGAAGAGATGGCGCGACTGCGAGGATCCGGGATAGAATTCATCTCCACTCCCAAAGAGGGAAAGCTCGGAACCTTTGTGTTCCTCAAGGATCCCGACGGCAATGTAATCGAATTTATTCAGACAACCGACGAATAGAGAATGGATCAGATATCCAAGGATTCAGTCCAGGTGCTCTTCGAGGGCGAGCCTCATGCCTCTTATGATGTAGATCGCCTCCTTCAGATTCGGAATTTCAAACTCTACTATCGGTTCAAATCCCTTTTGTTTCATTTCCTCTCTCGCGCTCTTCAAATCGGCCACCCTGAGCGATATTCCCCTCATCCCGTCCTGCGCGAGCCTCGGTTTCAACTGCTCCACCAGTTCAACCCCGAGTGAAGAGATGGCAATGTTAACTTCCATTCCGTCTGGGAGGATGTGATGCCCCCTTCTTTCGAACTCTATACCAAGCAGTCCGCTGAAGAAGCTGACACTTTCATCAATGTTCTTCGCCGTCAGCAACACATTTTCAATTTTTAGAATTTTCATGATGGCAAAGCAGAGACCTCTCTTCCAAAGAGTAAGCGCTTTCGAAATTGGAGCGCATTCAAGATGGCCTATTAGGCTTTTTGATTCTGATGACGATGACAAGAACTTCTTTAGTGAAATTCGGAGAACATAAATTCTCTTGACCAGATATTCTCGCACGGTCGTCGAATTCAATCTATTCCGATGAATGCCAGACTCAGCCCAAATACCAGACGATACGTCGCCGGGTTTTTCCTCGTACCCTCCTTCAGCGGTCTTGTGGCATCCCAGGTATTCTCGATTCTCTTGCCTCTTATAGCCTACAATTATGGCGCGAGTGCCTTAGAGGTTGGAGTTGTCGGGGGAGTCGCTAACGGCGTCTACGTTATTTTTGCCGCAATGATGGGAAGAATCTCTGGCGAGGAGAGGAGAAGGCGCCTTCTTGTGATTACATCGCTCTTCGTACTGATGGTGCTGTCGATTCTTTACTTCTCTTACTCGAACAACGTTGCACAACTCATCGGCTTGAGAGTCGTCGAGGGAGTAGGCTTTTCGATGTTTTGGCCGATCATTCAGTCAGGCATCGGCAAGCTGGATTACCTCAGCTCAGTGAAGGTTCTGGGAATGTACAATGTGAGTTGGTCGGCTGGATCCGTTATCGGACCATTGATTGTAACCATAGCTTCGATTTTCACTGGGATGCAGTTTTCGTTCGAAGTAACGGCAGTTCTTCTTGGGGGTACTATCGTGATTGCTTTGATAACTACTCGGAATGGAGTGGTAGGAGGGGGACGGATAGAGGAGGCCGTTCAGGACAAGTCTGAACCCGTAAGAGAGAAGGCAGATATTACAGAAACTGACAGTTCACCGGCCTCGCCGAGCAAGAGGAAGGGATCCAAGGAAGTCCTCTCCCTTATGATGTTCACAGTGTTATGTGCTTCATCGATGGGAGTCCTGTTCACCTTCTTTCCGCCATACGCGGGATCTCTAGGGTTTCCTTTAGCCACTGTCGGCTTTGCGATCATGGCGTATGGAGCAACTAGGTTTCTTTCCTATCTCGTGTTATCTGTAGGGAGGATCCGACAAAAGCTTGTAGTCAACGAAAGTCACAGGTTGGTCAGACTCTTCTGTGGGTGTGCACTCATTTCTGCAGCAACTGCGCTGATTGGAATTGTTGCCAACGCGATGGTCCTATACTTTGGAGCATTTATCGCGGTCGCCGCAGGATTCACACTAGTCTACAGTGTCTCGCAATCGGCCATGATATCGGAATCCGGCGCTTCTCAGTCCAGCTCATTGGCAGGGCTCTTCGAATCCGCGCTGGGACTTGGCTTAGCCGGCGGCCCAATTCTGGGTGGAGTCCTCAGTACAGCCGGACTTTCATTTGCTTTTTTGGTGCCATCTTTTGAACTGGTAGCAATTAGTTTGACACTAGCGTTAAGTTATTTCTTATGAGAAGACGCACACATAGAGACGACGCAATTCAAAAAGTTAGACAGAGGAAGTACCTCCTACATCTGTTTGTGATTTCGCCCCCCTTCAATTTGAATAGCCTTAAGTTCAATGAAGATACTCGGCACCTTTACAACAAGTACAAGGGAAGCGGAGAGGAAAAAGGAGAGCGGTAAAAGGGTAAGATGACGATGCACGGCACCAAGGTAATCACGGAGACTCTGAAGAGAGCGGGGATAAACACAATCTTTGGTCTACCAGGCCATACTGTTCACCATCTCGCCGATGAAATTTACAGGGACGGCTCATTTCGACTCGTCTCTCCAAGAACTGAAACCGGCGGGACATTCATGTCCTATGGTTTCAACAGGGCAAGCCACCGCTTGGCTTCAGCTTGTGTTTGGCACATAGCCGGAGCTCCGTATAGCATGCCCGCGGTCCACGCGGCATTCGATGATTCTGTGCCACTGCTCGTCATGTATGGTCAAGCTGAATCTTGGTTCAAGGGAAGGGATCCCATCCAAGCAAGCGACCACATGCTTGACTCGTTTTATCCCATTGCAAAATTCACGCACAAGATCGAGAAAGCTGGACTCATCCATCAAGCTCTGAGGCAAGCGATACTAGCAGCTTCGAGTGGTCGGCAAAGACCTAGCGTCATCGAAATCCCGACCGACATCCAACAGGATTCAACGGAAGCCAAGGTGTCCGACATCGTCTGGCCTTCTCCTCCGTCTGCTGATCCAAAATCAATCGAACTTGCTTGCAAATATTTGAGTCAGGCCTCGATGCCGGTGCTTATATCGGGTGGAGGCGCTGCGGCTTCGCAAGCTTCCGGCCCCATGCTAGAGCTGGCCGAGTTACTCTGCGCACCCGTAGTCTATGGAGCTAGGGCGGGCAAGGGAGTCATTCCTGATCTTCACCCGCTGTGCTTTGGGCCGACCGGAAACGTGGCGTGGCCAATTGGGAATGCAGTCTTGGAAGAGTCGGACTGCTGGCTCGCGGTAGGAACTTCTTTCTCACAATACGGAACGGCACTCTGGACGCTAAAGAAACCTGCGAACGTTCTCCAGATAGATATAGACGCGCACGAGATTGGGAAGATCTTTTCTCCGGCTGTCGGAATAGTCGCAGATGCCAAACTAGCGCTCGACCAAATGGTTTCAGTTTTCAAGGCCCAAGGTCGAGATAGAAACTACGACGGAAACCAGAGGTTTCCCGAGCTTAGGCAGAGAAAGGAGAAGTGGCTTGGAGAGCTCAACTCGATGATGAGCTCTTCCGCCAAGCCCATCAATTCGTGGCGCATAGTCAAGGAGATGCGCTCACATCTGCCCCCCAACGGGACCGTTGTTACGGACGTGGGCCAGCACCAGCACTGGATTGCGCGGGGGTTCTATTCTAGCACTCCCGACGACGTACTCATAGACTCGCGATTCATCATCTTGGGCTTCGGAGTATCCGCAGCGCTCGGTGTGAAACTCGCAAGGCCCGAGAGGCCGGTGATAGCTTTCGTGGGCGACGGCGGACTGTACTATTCGATCCCAGAATTCGCGACGGCTGTGAGTGAAAAGATTCCAATCGTCATAGTGGTGGAGAACAATGGGTATTACAACTCGAACAAGGCCGTGCAGGATTTTGTTTTCGGCAAGAGACACGCCTTCTCTGAATTGCCGACAAGTACCGATTTTGTTCAGGTTGCCAAGGGGTTCGGAATGGGCGGCGAGGTCGTCGAGGATCCCGCCAACATAGGCCCGGCCATAAAGCGTGGTCTAGAGAAAGGGCCCTACCTGATTGACGTAAAGGTAGATCCCATGCAGCCGACCAAACTCTCAAGGCAGCCCATGTTCAGAAACGAGTGGGACATCTCTAGCAAACCGATTGTGGTGGAAGGCAACCAATTTTGGGAATGAGACGGAAGAAGAAAGTTGTTGCCTACGTCAAGCGAGTACGTATGCTTCGTGGAGCAAAAAATCCGATTAGCGCACTAGCAATCAATAAATATTCTCGATTGACTTTCGGCGTGGATAAAGAATAGTGGGGAATCTCCTTTTAGTTCCGGTCTTGCAATCACCAAACGACTTCTTTCTTGCTAGGCATTTTCTTCTCCCACTTGTTCCTCTGCTCTCCTCTCACGCTGTCCATTTTTGTAGTAGACGTGCAATTGCATGCCGCCGCTTCTAGAAATTGAAGATTTATCCGTCGATTTCAGGTCGCCTCTTCGTACCGTTCATGCCCTAAACCAGGTGAGCATGACAGTAAATGAGGGAGAGGTAATTGGAATTGTCGGCGAGAGCGGGTGCGGCAAGTCGACTCTCGCGTATTCTATCATGAAGCTCCTGCCTCAGCCGCCCGCCTTTACCTCGGGCCACATTCGGTTCAGCGGGGAAGACATTGTGGAACTGAGCGAAAAGAGGATGAGATCGATACGCGGAAACGATATTTCCATAGTTTTTCAAGATCCGATGTCCTCGCTTAACCCCGGGCTGAAAGTCGGGGATCAGATTGGGGAGCCCCTAAGAATCCACAAAGACGACAGCGGCCGCAAGAGGAATGGAACAAAACTAGAAGGAAAGGAGGTCAAGGGGAAGGTCATTGAAGTGCTTCACAGGGTCCAGATGCCCAATCCCGATACTGTGTACAACTGCTACCCCTACGAGCTGTCCGGAGGCATGCGCCAACGAGCTGCGATAGCGACCGCGTTAATCAATGAACCAAAGGTTTTGATTGCTGACGAACCCACTTCCTCACTCGACGTCACGATTCAAGCCCAGATAATACGGCTATTCTCCACCCTCAAACGGAAAATCAAGACCACTTTGATTCTCATAACACACGACTTGGGGGTTGCGGCGTCGATATGTGACCGGATTGCGGTGATGTATGCTGGCAACCTCATGGAAGTTGGGAGTGTTGATGATATCTTCCACAGTCCGGCCCACCCGTATACGACGGGACTCTTGAAAGCCACTCCGAGAGCAGGGAACAAGATGCTCCAGCCCATACCCGGAGATGTGCCGAACCTGATTGCACTTAACAAAGGGTGCCCGTTTCAACCACGATGCCTGTATTCCAAAGAAATCTGCAGCGAGGTACGTCCAACGTCACGCCCGATGGCAAGTACCGGTGGACAGCCGCATTATTCCTACTGCCACTTTGCTGATACAATCTCAAATTGAACTTCTTGCACGTGGGTGGCACGCATTAGTGTGAGTCAAAGCAAACGGCAGCAGCAAGACCAACGGCAACAGCAAGTGTTGCTGCAAGTAGAAAACGTCACCAAACTGTTCAATGTTCAGAGCTCAGGGACGGGGTTTGGACGTGATAAGATCGCAACCACAACAATCGTCAGGGCAGTCGACAGCGTGAGCATTGAGATAAATCGAGGGGAGCATCTGAGCATAGTTGGCGAGTCTGGGTCTGGGAAGACCACTCTGGCTAGGATGATCCTGGGTCTCGAACGACCCACATCGGGTAAGATCATTTTCAGGGGGACTGACTTCGCACGAGCAAAGGAAAGAGAGCTCAGACCTCTGAGGAAATCAATTCAAATCGTATTCCAAGACCCTTACTCATCACTCAACCCGCGCATGAGCGTCCGCGAAACGGTCGAGCGGCCGCTCAAGATTCTATTGCAGATGGGTGAATCGGAGCGCCGCGAGAGGGTTGCTAGCATACTCAGGCAGGTGGGGCTGGCAGATTACCAAGACAGAATTCCTTCGGAGCTCAGCGGAGGTCAGAGACAGAGGGTTGCGATAGCAAGGGCGATCTCGATAAACCCGGAGTTGATTGTGCTTGATGAGCCGACATCCGCTCTGGACGTATCGATCCAAGCTCAGGTTGTTTCATTGCTCAAGGAAATTGAAAGCAAGTTTGAGATCACATTCATCTTGATCACGCACAACATGGCGCTGATACCCTACCTCACAAAGAAAACCGCCGTGATGTACTCAGGCAAAATTGTCGAGGTCGGAAATACCGAGGATATACTCTCCCGCCCCGAGCACCCGTACACGAAGCACTTGGTGGCTTCTATACCTATCCCAGATCCCAGTGTTCGGTCTCGGCAGCAAGAAGGAGAGGAGGTGGAAGATTCAAAGAGGGAGGAGTACTCAAGCCAGTTCTATGGTAAGATTGCGGAACGGATGACGAGAGAGGGGGAGGTGGGACTGAAAATGGATAGGAAAACTCCCGTCATCGGATGCCGGTATTTCGGAAGATGCTCGTATGCCAACGAAAGATGTGCCAAGGAAGAACCAGCACTTTACGATATAGGTGAACAAAGAAGCGTCGCTTGCTTCCTTTTCGAAAACCAAGGCAAGGGAAATCTTGAGAAAGTGGGATATACCTTGGAGAGCCCGCGGACTCCCTAGCCGCGTAGCACTTCGCGCAGTGAGTATTGGAGGCCGTCTCCGAAAAGGTTGAACCCCATGACGAGCGAAATCAGGGCAACTCCAGGAACGGCAACGAGCCACGGGTCAGCGGCTAGATAGGCCGCACCGCTCACCATCATAGCGCCCCACTCGGCCTGCGGGATTTGTACGCCGAGTCCGATGTAGCTCAACGCGGCTACTGCGATGACTGCGCTTCCCAGCCTTATGATTGATTGGACCACAATCGGTTGATAGGAGTTCGCCAGTATGTACTTTGTAAGAATGCTGAAGGAGTTCTCTCCAGTGGCTTTCGCGGCATCGACAAATTCAACGTGTTTCAGTGGAACAATACTGGACCTCGTGACCCTGGCTATGTTTGGTATTTGTGATATCCCGACTGCGATTGAAACGTTTATCGTTCCGGTACCTATTGCGGCCACGATCACGAGGGCGAAGAGAATTCCAGGAAGAGAGAGCATCGAATCAATAACGATGTTCAGTACCGCGTCAAATGCCCTTGAAAAATATGCGACGAGTCCCAGCACGATCCCCCCGGGAATGCAAATGAGTCCTACGACGCCGAGCACCTGGAAGGTGACACCAGCTCCGTAAATCAATCTAGTCAGTGTGTCCCTTCCGTAATTGTCGGTGCCAAACGGATGCGCCCAGCTACTTGGCAATAGAGATGCGTGAAGGTTTATGGCGATCGGATTGTAGGGGGATATGAATGGAGCCAAAAGTGCGACGACAAGCCAGCCTAGGATTATGTACAAACCTACGCCAGTTCTGCCCTTGAAAAAGATCTTAATGCTGGATAAGCGCAACTTGATCTAGAGTTTCACCCTGCGATTGAGTCTAATCACGAAGAGATCTGCGACCGTGTTAGATGCTATGACAATTACGGCAAGCAAAACGATGGCATCCTGCGCAACGAGATAATCATTAGTGAGAACGCTATTCACAATCAACAGACCAATACCAGGCCATCCGAAAATTAGCTCGATGACCACAGCAGTGGATAGTAGAGCTCCGACCTGAACACCGAGCACCGTTATCAGCGGAGTGAGGGCGTTCCTCATCGCGTGTTTGGTCACGATTCTAAACGTTGATGCGCCCTTCGCCTTCGCGGAGATGCAGTATGGCTTTTCGAGTTCTTCGATCATACTCGCCCTTATTGTTCGGTGCACCTCGGGCAATGAAAATAACGAGTAAACCAGTGCGGGCAATATCATGAACTGGATGCCTCCCACGCCCCCTGCGGGGAGCCAGTGAAGCCTTACAGCAAAGACCGAGATCAGGATGAGCGCTACCCAGAACGAGGGCACCGCGGAGAGGAAGGACGCGAAAGAGTTCAGGGAATTGTCAATTATCTTATTCTTCGAATAAGTCGCGGAAACTACCCCGGAGACGATTCCCGCGCAGACGCTTAGCGTCATACCGAGTAGTACTAGCTGAAAACTCCGGCTCAGCGGCTGGAGTATCGAATCGGATACCGGTTGATTCGTAATGTAGGATCTTCCAAGGTTAAACGTTATGAGATCCCGAAACCAAATCAAGAATTGATCGTAGACAGGTAGATTGAGTCCGAGAAGCTGTGTTGCTTGTCTTATCTGGAGCGGAGTCGCGCCCGGCCCTAGCAGAAGTGCAATTGGATTTCCCGGAATCACCCTCATCGCCAAGAACACGATAACCGCGACTGCGAGAAATGTCACCATGGAGTACAGCAACCTCCGAACTACATAGTGCAAGTTCTATTCCTCTTCTCTCTCACACAATCGCATAATGTCGGCGAGTTGCTCTTTTGGGAAAACCCAATAAACTTTCCCTATCTCGACAAGTCTCAGCGAATAATTGTTCTCCTCGGCGAGGGACTTTTCTGAGCTATGAGCTTTGTGTATCAATACATATTCGTCCTAGCACTTTGTTATCGCTCATCAGTGCGAGCGCTTCGTTTACTTTTGAAAGAGGCAATGTTCTATCGACGGATGTTCGTAGCTTGCCTTCTCCTGCCAGCTCTACAACCCTAACCAAATCCTGAAGCGTCGCTCCCTTCGAGAAGAGCAGCGTGCTTTCCTTCAGAATTAATTGGATTGGATTCACGTTGATGCGCCCCTGTGGATGATACCCAATGAAGACAACCCTTCCGCCCTTCCGGACAATTTCGAAATCTGTCGTTATCGTCTCTGAGGTCGAAACAAATTCGAGTATTGCATCCGGGCCGTCTCCACTAGTCATTTCAGCTACTTTTTTTGCGAAATCTGGCTCGTTGGTATTGATTACATAATCTGACTTGAGGCTCTTCGCAATCTCGAGCTTCGATTGTTCGATATCCGCGACTATGACTTGAGATCCAATGATTTTGCAGATCTGTGTCGCGAAGAGGCCGAGTCCGCCCGCTCCCATTATCAGGACTGTGTCCTCACTCTTTATTTTTCCGACGTGTGTAACTGCGTGGTGCGCGGCCGCGCCGGCGTCAGCGAGCACACAAGAATCCCATGATAGATTCTCCGGCATTTTTACTGCATAATTTGACGGTACTACTGCGTACTCTGCGTATCCCCCATCGACTTGGAACCCGAACGTCCTCGGATGTCTGCAAAGATTCTCCCTACCTGATCTGCAATAGTCACACGAGTCGCAACCCTGCGTTGTTGAAATTATTACCCTGTCTCCGAGCTTTAGGTCGTGAACATTGCTCCCCAGTTCGACGACCTCTCCCGCCGCTTCGTGGCCCATTATTTGGGGAATGAATGCGGGTTTCATCAATCCCTCAATGACAAAATGAACATCGGTCCTGCAAACTCCACACTTGGCAATTTTGACCTTGACAGAACCAGGAGTTACCCCTGGGTCCGGGGCATCTTCCACAACCAACGGCTTGCCCGTGCTGTAAAGTCTCGCGGCTTTCATGGCTGTTTCGCGTTCTGCTCGCTCTCTCCCGCTCATTAGATTTTGATTATAAGTCGTTCGAGGAAGAGGAAATCTCCTTTTTCTCTCTTCCTTTTCACAAGAAGTGGGAAACGGTGCCAAGCTCCGCGTGCTTTCTCCGCTCTCTTTGGTCTATCTTTGTCTCCTCACCCATAAATACGGACGAAGATTGCTCGGATGGTTTGGTCGTCCAAGAAAGAGGAAAAGCGGTGCAGTGCCCTACAAGCTAGTCATTGAGAGGGATGTGCCGGTGAAGATGCGCGACGGCGTCGTGCTCATGACCGACATATATCGGCCGGACTCTCATCCGGGGAAGAAGTTTCCCGCCCTCTTGTCGCGCACGCCCTATAACAAGGGACCGACGCAAACACCTGAGTTTCCGATAATGTATTCCCCATTCTACTATCTCAATCCAATTAGGGCAGCGAGCAACGGGTTCATCGTTATTATCCAAGACGTCAGAGGTCGATGGCTCTCTGAGGGTGAATTCTATCCATTTTTGACCGAGGCAAAAGATGGCTACGACACGGTGGAATGGGTGCGGAAGCTTCCCTACTGCAACGGCAAGGTGGGCATGTACGGTGGGTCCTATGTAGGGATAACGCAGTGGTTGGCTGCAACCAAGAAGCATCCATCTCTGCTCGCTATCTCGCCTATCCAAACAGGGTCGCAATGCTACGATGGGTGGATGTACGACGGAGGTGTTTTTCGGCTTCTTTCGATGTTCGGTTGGGCTCTAGACCTGTCATTGGACACTCTTACGAGGCTCTCAAAAGGGGCTCAGCGGCGAGCGCGAAAGGCACTCAACGAAGGCTTCGCGAGGTACGCCGAGCGGAAATTTGTTCGGCCGCTACCCTCCAAGGAGGACAGTCTGCGGCATACCGCTCGGTACTTTTACGATTGGATCAAGCATCCGGTGCAGGACGATTACTGGGAGAGGTGGAATATTGAAAGATTCCACGCGTCGATCAGCTGTGCTACCCTGAACATAGGCGGGTGGTATGACCCGTTTCTCAGATCGACTATAAAGAACTTCATCAACATGAGAAAGATTCACGGAGATGATGATCACCGGCTCGTCATAGGCCCTTGGTCCCACTTTCCTCCATACGTGGTAAAAGTCGGGGACGCGGACTTTGGACCGGAAGCTTACATCGACCTCGACGATTTGCAGCTTGGATTCTTTGAGAAACACCTCAAGGAAAAATCGTTGTCATTGGGAAGGGCGAGGCCGAAGAAGAACAAAGATCGCCGAAATTCCCGACGAGAGCCACCAGTGATGATTTTCGTCATGGGAAAGAACAAGTGGAGAGAAGAAAATGACTGGCCACTCGCACGAGCGCAAAGTACAAAGTATTACCTGCACAGCTCCTTTTCTCTCAGCGAGGCACCACCCGGTAGGATAAGTGAATGGGGCGAGGAGCGAGAGAGGGGCCGACGGCAACAATACGACGCCTACACGTTCGATCCTAACAATCCGCTACCTAGTTTGGGGGGCCCCAACTGGAATCCGGACATACAGGGGCCGAGAGATCAAAGACCGCTGTATACTCGCGACGACGTATTGTTGTACAAGACTCCAATTCTCAAAGAAGATGTTGAAGTGACCGGTCCAGTCCGAATAGAACTGTGGATCTCCTCCTCGGCGTCGGATACAGATTTTGCATCCAGGTTGGTAGACATTTTCTCAGATGGTTACTCCAGGGACCTCACCTCCGGCATTCTTAGGGCAAGTTATCGTAGTTCGCTGAAGAGGAGGGAACCATTGAAGCCAAACAAGCCATACCTGTTGCAGATTGACATGGGCGCGACGAGCAACCTGTTCAAGAGAGGTCACAAGATTGGCGTCCAAATATCAAGTAGCGATTTCCCTGCGTATGATGTAAATCCAAACAGCGGAACACGCCAAGGTCTCGGCTTCTCGTTTGATGATATGAGACCCGCGTTGCAGAAGATATACCGCGACCCAGCTCATCCGTCGAACTTGATTCTACCAATCGTCAAGGGGGCGCTCGGAAATGAAAGTAAAAAAGGAAATAGGTAGCAGCCGGGGCCCCCAATTCGCACCCCCGCTGAGTTTCGCCCGGTTCGACTAATTTAATTCATGTGGGGGCCTATAGTTTCGACGTCGCTCGTCTCTTGGGGCTTTTGAGTTTAGGGCAGTAATTCTCTTATGGATGGTTACTTCTTGATCTCCTTTGCAAATGGGCCTCTGCTTCTCAATATCTGGCTCGTGCCGCAATGGATACCCCCTGAAACTCTGGCCCCTTCTCGGTACGGAACTTCGATTACATCTACCCCAAGCTTTCTGACAGCCTTTATCGCTTCGGGTGCCTCAGCATGCATTACCACTTTGCCGGGCTCGAGCAACATCAAGTTGCAAGGGAATGCGCTTACGTGCTCTTTCAGGCCCACCTCAACAATCTCATAGTGGTTGTCCCTAAGCCATCTGTGAGTTTCCGCGTCGATTGACTGCGGGTAGATTATCACTTTGCCAACATCGAGCGGGCCCATAATGATGTCCGGATGAGAGCATACTCCGGTCTGCGGGTCGAGGTATCCCTTGAACCCGGGTAGGTGCATTATCTGAACATGCATGTCGTCTCCGAGACCAGAGGATCTTTTGAGAACTGGAATGAACTGTTCGAGCCCTTCTCTATTGAATGAAGCTGAAAGACAGGTGACATAAACATCCTCCGCAAGGAAGACGGTGGCGCTGCACTCGCAGGCGGCCTTGCCCGTGAAGGTCAGCAGGGGCGGAATCCCTAGGTTGATGAAGGCCCACCTTGCTAGCCATTCGGATCTACCAAATGAGAAAGGCAGTGCGCCATACCTTGTCATCACAGAACCTCCTCGGAGAACAAAGAGCGACGCAGCCGACCACATGAAGACCATCGGACCGAACGCACTGACAGGCGGATCGGGGAACTCTATCCAATGGACCTTCACTCCGTTTTCCTTGAGGACGCGAGCGTAGTTCTCCTGCTCTTCGATCCAGCGCGGAACGTTCGTTGGATCCTCGTGGAAGTATGCCGTGTACTTCCAAAATTCTGGATCTTCGTCCTTCAGTGGATTCACTTCGTTGCTCGTAATCTTCGTGAGCGCAACCTCGCGAAGTTTGCCGATCCCATTCTGACCGCATTCACGGCCGAAGAATTTCGGGTAGAGGTCGAGATAATCCATCTGTTGCCATTTGTAGATGTCGAATGGTTTCCCCTTTTCGTAGCCCGGGACGTCGTTCAGACTCCACTTTCTCTTCTGAAGTTCTTTGTAATGACGATCAAATTCTGATTCCAAGGTCTAAAGATTCTCTAGAAACCAAAACGGTCGATGAGTACGAATTAAGTGTTCCGAACGTGCAGGAATAACAAGGTCAATAACTTTCTTCCTGCATCACTTGAAGAAATTAGTGCAACGGGCATAGAGGCCAAGATATCATTCGAGTGAAAAGTGAGATGCGCTCTAACTGCGTGGAGGCTCACGTGATGAGACAGCTAGGCAAGAAAATAAGGAGGAAGAGAAGGAGCAATAGAAATGAAGAGCCTATGTTATCCTCCAAGTCTATTAGTCTGATAAGAGAAGTGTTCCTGCTTCTTATTCTCTACTCGGATTGTCACCCGTGCCCGTAGTAGAAGTACAATACTCCCTGCGGATTGATTACTATCCCCTTCACGACAGTTGGATTTGTACCCGTCACCACTTTCTGAACGAACAGGGGCATAACTAACGATTGGTTGTTGATTAACGTGGCAGCCTGCTGCATTGAACTGATGTAAGCTGGATAAGTTGGCGCGTTGACCACCGCGTCAATTGCGCCCTGCACCGCCGGCATTGCTATGTTAGAGGCATTGATGTAGAAGGAGTTATTCGAAAGCTCGCCGGATAGCGCTTCGGACGAAAGGCCGGTAAGCGGGCCCCAACAATCGGACCTCAGAGAGTAGTTCGACATTATGCTCTTGCTCGTAACCTCGGAGAAGTACGTTCCCGGCGGTACATTATCGATGGCCGCCTTCACACCGATAGCGGAGAGGTAGCCCTGCACTGCTGTTGCAACATCAGTGGCACTTGGAACCCATGATGAGATGAGTATCTTGGTGGAAAAGCCATTTGGGTACCCCGCCTGGGCCAGCAGATTCTTTGCCTGCGCTGGATCGTAAGGAATTGTGTAGTTGACATTCGGGTATCCTACCTGACCGGGGGCAAACATCTGGTAAGACAGCCCAGCATATCCGTGCAGGAGGTCATCGACTATTGCTGTTCGGTTTATTGCTAGGTTGAGCGCCAGCCTTACTCTTGGGTCGTGCAGGGGATTGCTTGAGGCGTTATTCAGGTTCATGCTGTAGAAGCAGGGTCGGATTGTTGGCGAAGCGAGAAGTTGGAGGGTAGACGAGTTCGTCGCAGATATTGCGACACTCGGGGCGATTGCAATCGCAACATCAATAGTTCCGGCCTGAAGAGCTTGCAATCTCTGCGAATCATCTGGAAGTTGCTTGAATGTTATTGTGCTCCAGTAGCCTGGAGTTCCCCAATAGTGCGGATTGCGTACTAACGTTAGCGAAACTCCTGGAGTGAAACTCTGCGCCATGTACGGACCAGTTCCGGCTTCCATAGAGGCTTGCGTGCCGTAATTCGCTCCGTACTTTGCTACCGCAGAGGGACTATCAATGGCGCCGCCCATATTCGCCAAGAGTGCGGGAACCGTGGGGTTTGGAGATGCTGTGTCGATCTCAAACGTGTAGGTATCGATTGCCTTGATGCCTGTGAAGACGCTATAAAGCGAGTATCTGACGCTCGACTTGTTTGTCACCGGATCTACGGGGACATTTTGCCTATTGAGAGAAGCGACCACTGCGCTGGAGTTGAATGGTGTGCCGTCAGAGAAGCTAACACCTTGTCTCAGATGAAATATCCAGGCGTTTCCGTTCTGAGAGTAGTTCGTCACAAGCTGAGGGACAACGCCGCTTGGGCTTAGCCAGAATAGGCCGTCGTACATTAGCAGCATGGGCGATTCTGATGTCAAGGTTACTGCGTATTCAACATCGTCAAGTGTGTTGGGAAGGTCTGGCAACCCCACGGTAAGGCTGGAGGGGCCAGATGTTGAGGGAGTCGAGGAGGAGGAGGATGAAGAAGAAAACGACGAGGATAACGAAGTAAGGCCGCTGCTGCTGCTACTACTACTGCTCGACAGAGTTGTTAATGATGTTGCAGAGGAAGAAGAAGAGGAAGTGCCGCTACTAGATGTTGGCGTGGAAGTGGTGGTAGTGCTCGCCAGTGTTGTGTAATAGACTGCCACTCCGGCTATGATGATGACGACTACTACGACAGCAACTAATACTCGGCTTATTGCTCTTTCGTCTTTTCTTCTTAGATTCAAGATTCGAAGTTCTCTGTCCAAGCCCTATGCCCTAGCGTTTAAGCATTCTGAAAATGAGGGAGGGGGTGCAATCTGTTCTGCGCGGCGTTGCATTGAACCACACCATTTCCTAACTGTAGAAAATCGTTTAGAACGAAGTGGCGTGCAGGGTCACCCCATGGCAGAAAAGAGGTTAGCTATCGAGGGGGGGAAACCGGTGCGGGTCGATCCATGGCCCACACGCGATTTGTATGACGATTCCGAAATCTCCTCTGTGGTTCGGTTGCTCGAAAACTCCAGAAGAGAGCCTCACCGACTGTGGCGAAGAGAAGGCAGGAAGGCAGCTGAATTCGAAGAGGCGTTCGCAGCCTACACTGGATGTAGGTTCGCAACCGCATCAAGTTCGGGAACGGCGGCGGTGCACCTCGCACTTGCCGCGTGCGAATTTGAGCCGAATTCTGAAGTCATCGTTTCACCCATCACAGATGTTGGTTCCGTGACTCCGATATTATACGAGAATTTGGTGCCGGTCTTTGCGGATGTCGATCCTAGTTCTTTGAACATGGACCCAAGTTCGATTGCGAGTCGAGTTTCGAGGAAGACCAAAGCGATTGTCTTGGTGCACTTGGGTGGCTACGTTTGTGACATGGATCCAATAATGAAGATTGCGAGGGAGCGCGGCATTGTTGTGATCGAGGATTGCGCGCAGACTCTTGGCGCATCGTATCATAGCCGGATGGCTGGAACAATCGGGCAGTTTGGCACTTTCAGTTTCATGGGGATAAAGCATATCGTCACTGGCGGAGAGGGAGGGATGACAGTCACGAGTGACGAGGATTCGTGGAGGAAGATGATGATCTTTTCGCGAAACATGCTGACGCCCGGCGCGGATTTTCTATACGACGTTCCGTTCAAGGTGCTGAACTACAGGATGACGGAAATACAGGCTGCGCTTGGTGTTGAGCAGCTCAAGAAGGTCGATTCGATACTTGAGAGAAGGCGCGTTCTCTTCAGGACGCTCGCGGGGTCAATCAAACATTTGAAATCGATCAAGATGGCAGAGCCCCTCGAAGGCACCGTTGCTTCGCCTTGGTACCCCATTTTTACACTGAACCTCGAGATGCTCACAGTCGATTCCAAAGCGTATGCAGAATCGCTCCGGGCAGAGGGTATCCCCTGCGCGGCCGGGTACATACAGATTCCCATCTACCAGTATCATTTCATGCGCAAGTACGCAATTAGAGATAATCCAAACCACATCGAATATGAGCACTGTTGCCCCGTCGCAGAAGAATCATTGAATCGAATCCTGAGGCTTTGGGGAGGTGACCTTCATGAGTCGTGCACTGAGCGGGAAGTCCACGATATAGTTGCCGCGTTTGAGAAACTTGAAGACAGGTATTCGAAATAGGGAATGAGGAGAGAAGCGTACTTTATTGGCTTGCGCCCCCCGCGATGCGCACTAGCTGAATAGTCTTTTTGGATTTTCTTTGAGGAACTTGCTAAGGAGAGACTGCTTCACATTCAACATCCTAAACAAGTTTGGCACGTTGGTCGGGATATGGTCAAGGCCGTGGCCGCCGTATTTCTTGAAGTGTATCTTCTGGCTCAGGTCATGCGCTAAGAGTATTTGATTTTCAAAGCCTGCTTCGACAAGCTCCTTTATTCCCTCTATTCTCTGATAGTCGGTTGGCGCGCCGAATACTTTGACTGAGGCAGGCCCGCTGTACTGTGTCGAAGCAGGCCACTCGTTCCCAAAGTTGTCAAATGACAAGTAAAGACCCAGCTTGGCCACTCGCTTTGCGATGGACCAATCGTTTGTCTGATTGAAAGTCCAGTCGATGTGGCTAATGTACACCTTCGAGACGTCCGCGCCTCTTGCCTCCAGTAAGTCAATTACTTCAAAGCCCGGCCACTTGCCCGGAGGATCCCCCCACATGTGAACGGTGAGTGGTACCCCAGTCTCAGTTTGTGCCTTGGCAGAAGCAATCAAGACCTTACGCTCATTCTCAGTAAAACGGCCCGGACTCACCCCAATTTCTCCAATGACCCCAGCCTTTACGCCGCTACCATCGATGCCTTCCTCTATGTCCCGGACGATCCTGCTCGTTATGTCTGCAGTCTTCGATTTCTTTACCCACGGCGGTATGGTCTGATCTACGTAATAACCCGTAGGTGCGATTATGTTCACGCGTGACTTGCGAGAGAGTCTGTGGAGCCTTTCGACATCCCTTCCTATCCCGTCGACTGTCAGGTCGATGACTGTCGATCCGCCACTTTGCTTGAAGAGCGAGAGCTCGTCCAAAATCATCTCAAAGTCGTCGACGACCAAGTTGTCGATCGAGTATAGGCCGGCCCTCCTGACCAATCCGACGTTTTCGAGGGCCACGGGCTTGCGGAAAATCTTCCTGTATCGTGGTTGGTCGGGCTTTACTGCCCAAATTGTGCCGTCGACGAACATGTGCTCGTGAACAAGCGTAGAGCCTAATTTCTCAGGTTCAATTTCGCCGAGTACTGTATTGACCCGCACTGTAGTATCGCCGACGCGCCTTCTGGTGGAATAGAGGCTTGCATCGTTTTAACAATTCTAACAAGAACTCTGAGGGGAATGGGGAGAGAGAGTTGAATAAGTAGAAACTTGAATATGCGCCCGTACGATTTTGCTTTCCAGCATCTCCACACCCTCTGCCACACGATAGAATGAAATAATGAGTTCCCGCGGCTTGAGAATTGGGAAATCAGGGAGTCTCGCTCATCAAGAAAATGTTGCTAGAGCCTGTTCTGGGTCCGGTGTTGTCACTGGTTGTTGTTCGGGTAGCCCTCGGACTGTATTGGTTGGTTCATGGCCTAAAGATGCTTGAGGGACAAAGGCACGAAGAGTCGCATCTCGATAAGATGATGGGAGGATTGAAGCCAAGATTTAGCCTCGGGATGCAATTGAGGAGCATGATTGGGAGAAACTATTCCAAATTCGCTGTCATAATACCTGGAACGATGATAGTCTCTGGGATTTCTCTGACGTTTGGAATATTCACTGCCCTCGGCGGATTGCTCTCAGTTTTGATCTGTCTGAACATTTTGGTCATGCAACCAACGGGACCCGGCTCGGTCAGATCATTACTTCTCTTAACAACGCTCGGTCTCGTGGTTTCCTTATCCGATGCGTCTACGGCTCTCAGTATCGTCCCCTTCGGACTCTAAGGGTGCAAGAGAGAGAGCGAGTCATGGCTTTTTTTATTACAACCACATACTTTTCCCGGGAAAAGTAATCAAAGCTACGGTTACCTCAGGCATGGGAGATCAAGCTCCTTGTGCCATGCCCGAGGTCGGACCAGTGTTCATGCACTATCTTCCATGAGCGGTTGGCGCGAATGAATACAATGGTGCCTCGCTGGCTAAACTTGACCGACTTTCCGTTGATTCTTCCCGACTGGTCTATGCACAAGGTGCTTATTGCAACGTCGTTGTAGTACTGCGTCCGAACATCCCTGAGGCTAGTAACCAGTTTCGGAGCGACTCTGTAGAACCAGTATTTTTCCCTATCAAGAGCAGAGGAATCGTCCAATCGGTCCAGCGGTGGGAAGCTCCCATAGATGGAGAATCCATTATCAAATGTGTGCCTATTCGCGAATGACTGAAAATCACCCTGACTTGGAAGCTCAAACTCGGCGAGGAGCGTCCTGTTTATTTCGTCGAGGTCGCGCTGCCTTACGTCAAGGCCCGCGGTCTCGCCGCTATCCTGCGAGCCACGAGCAACAATCATTTCCCCGCTTTCCTCTTTCCTTCTTGCTCCTTCTTCTTCCACCGCGCTGCGAGACCGTGACTCCTTTTCAAACCAGCCTCCCAGTTTGCTGACAGTGCGCTGGAGGTCCCTCACCGACATCTTTTCGGATGCCGCGAGGTGCACGGCGTTCAATCTATCTTGGGAATTTTCAATTGTGAGGATGATCCTTGCATGGCGCTCTGTGATTTCGTGCAACTCCGATTTGAGTGATGGGTTGTTCTCAACGAAGGATGCGTCGAACAACTTGAGCATCCTCACGTAGTTGCATACGTGGGACTCTGTATAGCCAACGAGTTCCCCAATCTCCTTGAGCGACTTTCCGAACTCGGTTCTCATTCTTTGAAACGACAGGGCCTTTTCATAATCGGAGAGGTCGGCTCTTTCTAGGTTTTCGGAAATGGAGTACGAGAGCATCTCCTCGTCGGTGTACGAACCTACTTCTGCCCTAATCATATCCCACCCGAGGGAGCGCGCAGCCCTAATTCTTCGATGACCAAAGATTAGTTGAAACCTTGGGGCATTGTCGTTGTTGCTTCCTCTCCTGAGGCCTTGTTCATAGGCATCCTTGGAATCCGTCAGTGTCGTGGCCGCTGTTGTCATTGCTACCGACCCTATCCTTCTCACCCGGACTGGAGAGAGAAGTCCAGATTTGGAAAGAGATGAGGCGAGTTTCCTGATTTCTCTTTCATCGTACCTTACTCGTGAGTTGTACGGATTGTCCTCGATCGATGAAATTGGAATGTTCTCAAGTGTCAAATCGGTTGTCTTCGAAGCTAGAGTCTTCAATTAGCTACATGCAGTCCTCCTGTTCTTCCTCTTGTTATTTTCTTGCCCCCAGTTACTTTCTGTTGATGCATCTCCTCCTCCCCAACTTCGCCAGAGCAAGGAGTGAAGTCTAGAGTGGAAAAAATCACCAGATGCCGAGCATCATGCCATGGCGCGTGAGAAGATGACGATTGTAGTGATGCGGTGACTTTCATGCGTAAGAGACGGATCGAAGCTGTGCTAAAAACGTAAATCTCTTTCGGCAAAACGTCTATTGAGCCGCAGTCAATGATGGGTGTGAGTATATTAGGTTCACGGGAGCATAGGTAAATTGAGATTTCTTCCCAAATCATGAAACTGCACTTTGAAAGTTATGTAAATTACAGTTTGGAGCGCGCTGTTCAAACTATACAAAAACGTCATTTGGTCCATTCCATAGGTCTATGCAAATCATGATTGTTCAGGCGAGTTCGTATGCTGTTACGAAGCTCATGCTCATTTTCAGTGCGACCGAGGATATTCGATGGGCGAACTCCCAAGCCTTTGCCTTAAACTTCTAGGGTGGATGATCAGTCTTACTGTTCCTGTAACTGCGTCCTCAGCGTCGTTTCCTTCTTGTCGTGTTCGTAGAAGAGGAGGAGGAAGAGGAAGAAGCGCGAGCGGGAGACGATGGCGGTGTGTTGACCACCTGTTTCAAGAGCCTTACGTCTTCCAGTATCTTCCGTTCATTGTGACGGATCAGGTAGCTCAGTACGTTGAAGTGCCGATGCTTTTTCTTCTTGCTGCTCTTCATATACTCCGTCAGAATCTTTCTTTCGGTGTTGGTAAAGACATAGCTGCGCATGACTTCGGGCAGGAGTGGGTTCCCAAGTTCTTGATAAGATTTCTGATGTTACTGTTTAACCACATCCAGTCATCGTGTCTTTAGGCACTCAGTTTAGGAAATACGACACTGATAATCCGAGGAGCCGGTTCGCAGTAATTTATGTCAGATTAAGTGGGTTTAGGAGAATTTCGTTATCTATCGGGTACTCCCAGAGTCAAGCGTTTTCGACCAAAGGTATCATTCAATCAGTTTCCCGTAGTACTCTGGTCTTCTGTCGCCAAGAATATCCCCCTCCTCTTTGCCGAGCCTCGAGACGACCTGCTTCTGTCTTGCCCGAGTCAGGTCGAGAGATGCATAGATCATCTTCTCTTCCGAAGCTTCCGCTCTCGCAATCGCCTTTCCGTCGACCCCGAAAATGCTGCTGCTCCCAATGTAATTCGTACCCCTCTCAACTCCCGTGCGATTGGCGCAGACAACGTAGATTCTGTTCTCGATCGCCCTTGTGGGATTGATATAGTCCAGTGAGGACTCGATTCCTAACGGTAGTGCTGTTGGGTGTGCTATGACCTCCACGCCTGAGAGCATCATTATGCGATAATCCTCAGGGTGGACCTCGTCGGCGCATATGGAGATGCCGAATTTACCCCACTCAGTATCGAAGACCGGATAAGCCAAGTTACCTCTGCTGACGTAGTTATCGACGCCGCTCTTCGGTGGGTGCATCTTTCGGTACTTTCCGACATACAGACTTCCCGTGTCAGAACCGCCTCCCGGAATAAGGCATTGGTTGGCAGTTCTGTTGGAATGGGCTGAGAGACTCGGTTTCATAGACGAGATCTATGCTGCAATAAATGCCAAGTATGATATCAAGGGAGAGTACCCCCTCGATCCCTCGAAAAAATACTCATACGAAGAGATTGTCGACGCTGTTTCTCTGGCAAGATTTGGCAAGGGACTGGATTGGTTTAGAGAACACGGACATCTCGAGACAAGGGACAAGACAATCGAAGAAACTTATCCCAGAGTTTTTCACAAAGGCAGGATGCCCATCTACCTGGAGCACTTTCTCGATGTCGGTGAGAATGAGAGGTTCACACATGAGGAGCTTGGGTTGACTGATTGGGATACCTCTGATTACAAGCCGCCGCCGGATTGGAAGCCTTGCCCTGCCTTCAACGAGGTAGAAGAAGACTCTGAGTCTGATCTATATCTCGTCAATTACAAGCTGCCGTATCACTCTCATACCACAACAATAGAGAACCCATGGTTGAAAGAAATTTCTGAGGAATCCGATAGGGATCTGTTTGTGCGAATTAATGCGCGCACAGCGGAGAGAAAAAACCTCAAAGATGGTCAGGCTATCTGTGTTGAGTCAAAGGAAGGTGTTAGGGCAAACGGGATACTCAAGGTGACTGAGGGAGTACATGAAGAAGTGCTAGCTGCGCCTGGTATATTCGGTCACTGGGCAAGGAACATGCCTATCTCCAAAGGAAAGGGGTTCAACGTGAACGCTTTCATCCCACTCACGCTCGATAGAATAGACCCGGTCTCATCTGCCCTGGATACGTGCCTCAAGGTGGCCATTCGCCCCCTCTAGGAGGCTTTTCTCCAGATGGTCAGGGTAATGTACGTGGGCATAATCAAGTCCATACTTGGACTAAGAGAGGAGCAGGTTGAGATGCCGGAGGGGACCACAATTATGACCTTGCTGAAGTATTTAGAAGAAAAGCACGGCAGCAAATTCGCCAAGCAAGTTATGGATCCGGATACCTCAATCCGTGAGGAAGCTCTAATAATTGTTGATGGAAACAACATTGAAAGCCTTCAAGGAACAAGAACACCGTTGCCGAAGTCATCAGAAGCGCTGGTCGTCATACTTTCATCCGTTTCAGCAGGCGGATAGAGCGAGGAATTCGTTTGCCCTAGCTTGGACGAGAAATTCAAAAGTGAATGAGTAATAAGCATCCAGGCGGGCGGACAATAATCAAAAAATTATCAACTGAAGCGATTGCTCTTATTCTACTACAATCATAGTGAGAGTTGATCTAACCCTTTCAAGATGCCTGATTTTCCAGGTGATTGTATCCTTTACCTTCTCTAAGGTGTCAGCCTCGACCTTCGCTACTATGTCGTAAACACCGTAGACGGGGTAGACCTCCTTGACGTTTTCAATAGTTCTTAGCTTTTTCACAAGGTCGTTCTCAGCTCCAAGCTCGACGTTTATCATCAGGATGGCCGTTGGCATGAATTCTTACACGTTACTTGATCGTATTTGGCAGAGAAAGATAAAGAGTTCTATTCATTCATTTGTAATCTCTGCATTTCTATGCTTGCGGAACAGTGCCCTTCACAAGCGAAATCAATTATTCATGAAGAACAGTGCTTCCGCTAAGCTCGGGATGAAACGCGGTTCCAATCATTCTGCCCTGGTTGACTGTTACCCCGGTACATACAGAATGCGGTCTTGTTGACATCCGTCGCAGACAATATTTTTTAGACAGCTAAGAAGGTGACCCCCTTCACCCTCGGTGCTCGGAATGAGGGAAAAAGAGGGAGAGAGATTTCTAAAGTTGGTCAGGTCAGACACTCGGGGAGAGTCGCCCAAGAGAACCCTCGGGATTGTTAGATTGCGGTTGCAGACTTTCCCATACCTAGAGCTTGATCAATTTGTGTCATAACCTGAACTACGCCAGTTATACGCTTAGAGTGACGAGTGCCAGCCAGCCCATCTCTTGCCCATGCCCTTACACGAACTTTCGGATACAAGCCAACAGTTCTTACCTTGACAGCACAGGCGAGTTGAACGTGGTGGGGCAAGTCGTGAACACGGGCAACCTGCAGCCCAGTTTCACAGAGGTCGTTGGGGCCTTCTACAATATCTCGGGAGGGCTGATTGGAGTGGGCGACACCTACGCTGACCCGGATACACTAGCTGGAAATCAACCCGCAAACTTCCACATTGACTAGATCGCGGGATCGAGCAACTTCAGCCACAACGTGAAAACATATTCTCTCTGGGCCGGCGGGCAAATAGGAGGCATCCAAACTTCGACATGTTCCCTGCCCTGCGGCGTGCAGATAACATCTCAAGCCTTGATCGTCGATGTGCTTGGCAACACTCACGTGATTGGCTTGGTCAAGAATGAGGGAAACCAAAACATCTCGCTTGCCCAACTTACCGCGACTTTCTTCTTCAGCAACGGAACGGTTGCAAATGCGAGCTCGCCTTTCGATGTTATTACCCTCCGGCCGGACCTGAGCTATGCGCGCTACGAGTTGAACGTCACTGGCGCGAACTCGCCTCTCCTTTGTCAGTGTCCGAACACGGATCTTAAGATACAGGGCAACACTTCTCACGTTGATATTCTGGGGCTCTATCACGTTGTCGGACAGGTCGCCAACACTGGAAACGCTCTGTCCAACTTTACCGAAGTCGCCGCGGCCTTCTACAACAGCTCCGGGGCACTTATCGGCGTGGGTTACACGTCAACAAATCCCGAATCTCTTCCCGCAGGTCAGACTGCCTCATTTGATCTTACCCTGATAGCGGCAGGGAGTAGCTTCAACCAGCAAGTAGCATCATACTTGCTGTGGGCAGGCGGCGAATTAGAACCCCAGGGCCTCAACTGAGGCTGCCTCCTTTGGCCTGGGCGTTTTCGATTGCTTCTTGGTGGAACGAGAAGGTGCTGCCTCGACAGAGCTCGGCATTGGCGTGTTGCTGTCTGAGAGAATTGCCAGTGTCTCACCTGCGAACTGGAGATCGCTCCCCGAAACACCTAATTCGATGTCGGAGTTTTCTCTTAACCTCCTCTTTTTGAGAGATCCGAGTCAAAGATTGCAAGCAAGAGGAATGCGAAACACACACCCTTTGTGAGTGTGTTGTCCAGCCAAACACACTCCCTGAAAGTGTGTTGTCCAGCCAAACACACTCCCTGAAAGTGTGTTTGCTTCGATAACACACTCAGAAACACAGTTCGGACCTCCGGAAAACACAGATTACTTCTCTCTGCAAGCGAAAGTGTGTTCCGGCGAGAACACATTAGGGCTGGAAAGACACACACTTGTGTGTGTTTCGATCAAAGTGTGTGTTGCGAGTGTGTGTAGGAGTGTGTTGTGTGTGTCTTTTTCCTGCCCCGGCTCGAGGAGCCATTAATCATGCGGCACACACACCCTGTGACACAAAGACTCAAGCGAGAAGAGGACAAAATCTACACACCAATGCCCTGGTCACACTCGTGTATATGCTCTGGATGCTCCTACAGTATAAAAAGTCCAGTTGCGCGTTATTGTCCCTTAATCTACTAAGAAGAGTAAGTTGAAAATCGTAGGCTTGGCACTCGCCGAGGACGATTGACCCGGTTTGCGGTAGTTACCGTCCCTGCAGGATGCAGTGGTGACTTGACCACACCTGACTTCCTTCCTCGGGCAGAAGGTGCAACAGGACCTGCTAAGCTCCTTCATCTCCCAAACGAGGCAAAAAATCTCAGTTCATGATGCGGTTAAGATATAGGTCTCCCAGGTTCAGAAACTCAATCGGAAGATAGGCAGTTTCCCGTAATTTTGATCTTCTAATCATCTTAGACATTCTGAGAGCGTTTGCGCTTTCTTCCAGTTTGAGATATCCCGAACACAAATTCTGCATTAGCGAAGAAAAAGGGTCACGCAATTCCAGTGACAGGTCGATCTTTTTGAGATTTGGACCCTCAGATAAGGAAAGTCCCCTTTTGTCTATGGCAACCACGTCGAAGGTGTTACCGAGAACATCGCATAGACCAACTGAGCAGCAGCAACTTGTCCATGCAGAATTACTCCATGGTCGGCATTGAATAGCAAATTCGAAGGTTGATTGCCAGATCGCGATAAATTGATTCATTTGAATTACCTGATATTTTCCTGAAAATGCAAACCCTGACGCAGCCGGCGCCAGGCACTTTTGTTCTTACTCTCGCTTTCACTTTTATCCGGTCCCTAGTTAATCAAGGGATCCCTCCAGTAAAGATACACTGGCCTAGTAGAGTACAGTCGCAGTGCTTCCGTGATTGCTCCTCGGTCGAGCAAGTTTATCCTCGGGATCAGGGCTACACTTCTACGCTTTGCAACTGCGCAGTACTTCAGCGCGAACTTCTTTACGATTTCCAGCTCCTTTTTTCCTAACCTGCTTACGACTTTTTCTGTGTGATTCCTTGAAGGCAGCAGCTCCGTCCTAAATCCGATCGCTCTCAGTACTGCAAGGTCCTTGAGCTCGGTTTTGTCCTGCTCGACATCGACCCGTGTCATGCCAGCTCGTTCGAAGAACGGATTGTACTTGCTCATCACAGCTAATGTTTCTACCACCTTCTTCTTTACCAGAGGCATCGTTCTTCTTACGATTTCTGCGCCCAAGCCGATTGACCTGTACTTCGGGATCACGATCACCCTTGATATTCTCAATATCTCCTTGTTCACCTTCATCGCCATTTCTCTGTTTGATCGTCCTCTGAACTCGGGCAGGGCAATGTTTCTTCCTTTGAGCGCCAGGTGTGGGCAAACATACACTATACCCGAGACAATTTCTCCGTTAAGCGTCGCCTTGAAGCAGTGCTTCACTATGGCTCTTACCTTGCCTCGATAGTGAAACTTTTCCAGTCCTTCCAGCTCGTCTAGGGTGCAGGGCTCGATTGAAACCTGGCTCAGGAGGCTGCACTCCCTTTTGAAGGAATCCTTTTCGAATCTTGTGATTAAAACGGCGTCCCCGAATCTTTTTTGGATTAACACATCGGGCTTCAGATCTTCTAGGAGATCCTCGTGCGTCGTCGCAACTACGAGTGTTTTGCCTAGGAGCCTCGCCGTCTTCTGGACAGTATATGCGACCACTTTTGCCGTGACCCTGTCGAGCAGAGCGGCGAACTCGTCAAAAATCCAGACACTTGCACGCTTTGCGTCCATCATCTTCGCGATCCGGTAGCGATACTTCTGCCCGTCCGAGAGCTCGCCGAACCTCCTCAACATGAGGAAGGCCTCGTTGAGTCCGGCCATTGAGAGAGTGGAGATTGCTTCCTCCACATTTTTCCCTACCCCTTGGATGATCGGCTCGTCGTCTTCGATTGATAGACTGTTGTTTTCGATGACTTTGCACCCCGCAAAGTCAGGCTCTTTGGTGGACGAGATCTGCATTGAGACCTCTCTGAGGAGAGTTGATTTGCCGCTGCCCGAGTCGCCAGTTATCAATACGACATCTCCGGGTTTTATCTCGAAGGTGAAATCTTTGAAGACCTGGAACCTCTTCTCTTCGTCAACGCCTATCCCGAATGCCTGCCCGATTGCGATAGTCCTCTTCGTAATTTTGGTCCGAGTTCTGTACTCTCGATTTACCTTGAAGACCTGCTTCGGTACTTTGCTTTCCAACAGATTGACTATCAAATTACTATTTGCCTTCCTCCCTGGTCATTATTCGTCATCATTATCACGATTGGAGGGGGCTTTCCCGTTGCGGCGTACACCGCAAGAGCTAGGGCATAGGCTAAATCGTCGTGTGTCCCGCGCGGGTGTCCGAAGACGTAGCCGCCCGATCTTGTCCTCTCCGCCTGTATGCAGTTCAGGTTGGCAAGAAGTTCGAGGTCGTTTGGAAGCTCGATTAGTTTTTGCTCGAGCTTCATTCTAAGGTGCGAAAGGACAGTTTCCTTGTTCCGCAAAGTCATAGGGAGGCCCTCGGCTGGCAGCTTCAAACTCTTGCAGTGCTCAACGATTGGCTTGCCAATCCCCTGAGTATCCACGAGCATGCGCTGCATCTTCCACTTCTCTGAGTTGTGGAGGTCCGAGATCTGCACGGTGAACCTGGTGTAGAGGTTCTCGTCCTGCTCTTCCTCCTGTTCCACTTTCTTTTCCTTCCTCAGGTACTTTCTGTACAGTAAACAACGAATTGGGGCTCTTTCTCTCGGCGTTCCTTTTGGAACAGACACCTCGACGAAGGCTGCGGGATCGATGCTTCCTCCAGGGTCGTATCCACCGTAGAGGAGACCTGACGGAGCTTCCGTGCCACCGAATGCTGCGCAAAATGCGCAGAATGATCCATCCGCTGGGCACACGTGAACGCACGACCTCAGCAGTGCCATGGGGAAGTAGGCCTTTTCATCCTCGACAAATTCGGCGAGGTACTCTCGTCGGAAGCGTTCCTCCCCGACGAGCTCCTTCTGTTCTTCGAGGAACTCCGGCTTGATCAGCGGGTTGCAGCTCGAAGGAAGCTGATACCTAGACCAGAAACCCGAATTGAATACTTTGAAGAAGATGTGGTCCCTGTCGTAGGGCGTTGATAGCAAGATTGCTGTTCCTGATGTTGTGGCGAGCATCGGAAGGACAACTTCCGTTATGACCTGCTCCGGGACGAATGCTGTTTCGTCTATGATTATTTGATGCGCGGTGAAACCTCGAAGCGTCGATCCCGTCCTTCCGCAGGGCAGTGCGATGATCCACGAGCCGTTCGTGAACTTCATCCTCGTTCGCGATTGGTACACCACAGCCCTTTTCACCAGTTTGGAACTATCTGTCAGCTCGATGATCTTGTCAAACATCAGCATCGATTGCCTGAGCGTGGAGGAAACGATTAGCGTGGTGGTCTTGTCGTGGGTGACTGCGAACCACAGCGCACGCGCTGAGGCCATGAAGGACTTGCCGATCTGACGACCTGCGCAGACTACGATTCTTGACGAGTTGTCTCTCAGAAATTTCGTCTGGTAACTGAAAGGCTCTACTCCGATGAGGTATGAGGTGAAGGCAACGGGATCCTTCATTAGTTTCTCAAGGACATCGGGGTTCTCGTCCAACAGTCGTTTGAAACTCATCTTCAAGAAATCACCATACCTCCCTGTCGTTTGACCGGGAGTGAAAGTAGTAAGTAACCGCCGACCCTGTAAGAGGGCCGAGCGCCGTAATCGCGGAGCAGCTTCCACCCGTTAGGGCAAGGTAGACGAACGAGAGCACGAGAACCAGCGCGAGCAGCCCGCGATAGTCTGCCTTTGTGAGGCTCTGACCCTTGATTGCGATGAGGCTCCTTTTCTTCATCTCGCCCGATCCTTTAGTTTCGGGTTCGCTTTGACTAGTTACTGCGTTCGACATCTCTTTCTTTGCATCCCTCTCCGCTCGAAGTTCTCCCTATCTTTGTAGGAAGATTCGCTTCACGATTCCGTCCCTGTATCTTATCTCAAGACTCTTCCCCGACATCAGCCCGAGTGATTTCTGGGCGAGCAAAGGAACCTTGTTGAATACCTGAACGTCTTTGACTAACACAAGCGGAATTGATTGGAGAGTGGCCTTTCTTTCATCCGTCATGTCCTTCACGAGGAGAATGTGCGGTTCGTTGAATGTGTTCCCCTCCTGTATCCACAGGAACTTGCCCTCGCTCCTCACGGTCGTTTCCACCGCATGGTTCACGATTTTCACGCCGTCCTCCGGAATGAACACGTTAGCGCAAACCGAAGCATCAGACCAGATCAGGCTTATCTGGTCGAACTGTTTCAGTTTACGGATCTTTTCCTTGACGCGGTCAGGCAACATTTTCATCACTCGCTGATTCCGGAGTACTTACACTAGGACCCACGACCGAATTTTGGGGGTCTTCCTCAATTACGAATTCGATGAATTCCTTGAACTCCTGGAGCGTCTTCTTGTCGCTCGTTCCCAGGTTCTCTCTAGACCTTACTTTGTTGAAGAGTGCGGTGATTTCTTTGATGTCGTCGTCATCCGTATCTCCCAGCAACCTCCCTGGGGCATAGTGCTGAACCTTTATGATGTCAAGGTAGGACTTTACTATCTTGTGGTAGGCGTCAAGCGTCTTCCGGTACTCATCGCTTTTATCGTCCTCTATCTGCAGCCTTGCGTCGAGGCCGAGGATCTTCTTCCACAGCTTTTCTTTTAGGTCATTCAGATTTTCCTTCTTTTCGTTCTTGTTGTCGCTCATATCAAAAATTTCAACCCTTTCGGTTTCCCGCTATATATAGTGAAAAAGCGCCGGTGTACCCCCCTCTAGGGGGGTACCCCCTCGCTTTCTCGACAATTGTCGAGTTTCTTGTTGGAAGCGCCTAATTGCCCAAGTTGGCCAACATGGCTTTGTAACTCAATGATATCACATTCAGCTGAATATTGGCAATCTCGACATACCCATCTGCCCTCACCTCTTTCAATTGGGGCAAGTGCAGGGTCCTTCTTGACTAGGGCGTTGTGGAGCAGATCCCTGCGCTTCCTGAACTCTCGGAGCCAGGTCGTGCGTTGGATTTCGGTAGAAAATTCGACTAAGAATGCTGGAAATATCCCGTCCTCGCGCCGAGCCATGATGCGCTGGAGCTGAAGGATTCCAATGTTGGAGTTGACAGCCAGCATGTAGTATGCAAGCTGCCTGATCCAGTGGTCAGAAATTACGGAATTTGAGCGTGTTGTCTTGAACTCGATCGGAATGCTGTGATAAATGTCGATGCTGTAGGAGACGTCCTCGAAGATTCCTTTCTTCTCGTTGATTATGTGGGCAGGATCGTTCTGCGAGTACAGTCTTTGGAGAGCTTCGTGCCTCCTTGCTCCATCGAGGAAGTAGCCGAGCTGTTTCAACGTGAAGGGGACAGGTCTCAGCTTTCGAAATGCCGCTTGGCGGAGACAGAGCACTAAATCGGAGACGTGTATTCCTGACCTCAGGACACCGAATTCTTGCCCTAGGTTCTGCAGCACTCTCTGCTCGATTTGCCTATCCTCTCGAATTGCAATGTTGTATTTCTCGGAGAGACGAGGTATCTGTGAGCTTGCCCGGTCAGTCACACTTTAGTGCACATGAGTCAATAGAGTTAATTCGGATTATAAGTTGCTCCAAAGTTGATCATGTGATCAACTGATCAACCGATCAACTTTCTTACTTGGTTTCTTGCTCTGAGACTAGATCGGCCACTACTTCGGCAAATCTATCCTTGTCTTCCATGACAATCCGCAAAAGGCGGGTGACGAGATTTTGCAAGCTCAGACCGTTTTGGAAGCAGATTAACCTGAGCTCTTGGTGCATTGTGGAATTGATGCGCACGTATTTGTCTCGTGTTTCTCTTCTCTGGGTCGCCATGTGGATCAAGACTGCAAATAAAACAATCAGTGAACGTCAATTACCGGCATACGTCGTGTCTTCGTTGCTATAATAGACCTGGATCTTTAGGCGTACCTTGTTCAGAGCTTGAAAGCCCGTGAGGTCGTTGGATGGATAGTTGCCCGATGCTGAATCGCTCGTGGCGGGAGGGAGCTTTATTGCATACGCGAGCCTCTCATTGCAACCGTAGGTCTGAGTGTAGGTGAGATTGCCGTTGCCGTTCGGTCCTGAGACAGTGCTACCCACCGTTCCAGGTGGCCACGAAAACCACCAACCTGAGTAGAGCTGGTTCGCTGTCTCTCCATCAAGAAACGAGTAGGGCGTGCCTCCTGCTCCGTTTCCGAACGCATCGAGGCTAGATTGGTCGTTGTAGGCCGAACCATTCCAGCTCGCGACTTGGATCGCATTCTCTCCCTGACTCTGTGAAACGTTGTCTGGAAGGTGAAATTCAAGATACGTCCATCTTCCAACGTCCAGGCATATCTCATCAAGCCAAATGTTCGTGGTCGCTGTGGCCCCGATGGTCTCGAATTGAATTGAACCCATGTTGTCCAGATTGACAGTGCCTGCTGTGGCGGCGGGATTCCTTAGAGGGACGACGAGCCTGTACCACTGGTTTGCGTTCAACGTGTAATTCCATTGAAAATCGCTGCCGCCGCCCGGTGGTTCCAAATATACCTGAAAAGTGCCACTCGAATTGCCCCCAAAGTCCGACCTAAACCAGAACAGCAGAAAATCATATGCCGTTGGGGATGTAAAGTTCCAAGCAGCAATGGGCAGTGCGTAGGTGAACCCGACAGCACCCGCATTCGTGGATCCGCTCAGTTTCAGAGAAGAGTTGCCTTCTTTGAAAATACTTGTGTCGTTGGAGAAAGTCCCAGAGCCATACCACTGCGTCCACCCGCTCGTGTCCTCGCAGTGATTTACATATCCAATCTCTAGGCGAATATCGTCAATCCAAACATTGACCGATGTTGGAGGAGAACTTCCCGTTTGCACGTCCGCACCTATGTATCTAATCTTTGTAAGATCCGGGGCTGTGCCTGACTGACCCGCGTAAGAACCCAGGGCTACTTCTATATTCATCCATGTGTTTGCCGCTTGAAGATTGAACTGCCACCAACGTATATGGCCGTTGATGTCTCGAATTACGAGTTGATAGTAGCCCAGGGAAGCATGGTCGCACCTGTACCACATTCTCAACCTGTCATAACTTGAGATGTCCATTCCGCTAGAGCCAAAATCATATCCTAGTCCATATTCGGTGGACGCTGAAGGGCTGGATTTAGATCCTTTCAGAGAGCCTAACCCTTCCTTGTAATTCGTGTTGTCAATGGAAAGCGAGTCAAAACTTGCATCAGAGAAGGGAGCATTTGTTGCAATAGGATTTGTCGGGCTCGCCGTTCCGCTTCCAAGAGAATCGCACGAAGATTCCTGCACGCTCGTTGCGTCGGTGAAGGCATTCTGATTGTCCACGATAAACTCCCAGGAGAAGAACTTGTTTGTGTTGTCTATCGTAAAGTTGCAGTGGTTCATCAGTGGATTGATCGCGTACTCTCTACCTACATTGTTCAGATCTCGATAGTATATGCCCGTGTCCTTCCAAGGGTTGCCATGCGTAGTACCCCAAGGAGGCAGAATATTCGCATCTATGACAAACTTGGCAGTGAGAAAACCATGTGTTGCGTCCAATGTCGGCCCTTGAAGCTTGATAATTCTTACAAAGTCCAGCCTTCCCTGATATGCATCCGAAGCGTCTATCCAGCAGACTCTCTTTGACCTGACAATGGCTTTGAGCTGTTGCATGAGAGTTGCGAGGTTTGAGGCTGACGTTCCCACAAGCGTTCCTTCAACGTGTAATGTCGCAGGGTTGGGATAATTCAGGTCATAGAGCATGATCTGAATGTACTGAGGGATATGCTTTTGCACAATCGCCCTCTGCATCTGCTTGTCGAATTTCTGTATTGCGAGACCATTTGATAGAGTTCCGATTCTCATTTTGAAATTTTCACCTGAACTAAATTAGAGGGCATTGAAGGCGTTGTAGGTTGTGTCTTCGTTTGTGTAGTTGATCTGGACTTTGATTCGCATCTTGTTAATCGCCTGAAAGCCCGACAAATCATCAGAAGGATAATTTCCTGAAACTGAATCCGATGTGGCGGGAGACATTTTGAACGAAAGTGCGAGCCTGTTGTTCGGCCCATAGGTCGAAGTATATGTCAGGCGAATGTTCTCATATCCAAAAACTGCTGCTGGGCTCACGGTCGTGCCTATTTGCCCGGGGGGCCACATAGTAGCCGTGTAAACTCCATAAACATTGTAGTCCCCGCTTCCATCGAGAAAGTATTCCTGACTGTCACCTCCCCCCTGAATGTTTCCATACACATTGATTGACATAACCGGCGTGTACGATCCACTGTGCCAGTTGTACACGTTAATGGCGGTGCCCGCACCTTCTTGCAGAACATTATCTGGAATCATGCATTCAATCTGTGCCCACATTCCGACATCTGCCGCAATCTCGTCAACCCAAAGATGAGTGCTCGCAGAGGTCTTGCCAGTGCTTTGAACCAAGAGTTCTGCAATTGATGCGAGGCTTGGCGATCCTGTCGTGCCGTTAGGCGCTCTGAGTGGAATGACTAGGCGATACCAAATATTTGCGGTCAGGTTGGAGTAAGCCCACTGATAATATGCCGTCAGTCCAGAGTTTCCAATTTGAATTGTCATCGTTCCCGTCGAGTTCCCTCCAAAGTCTGAGCGAACCCAAAGAACCAAAAAATCCTGCACTGGCGAGGAAAGATTGATGGCGGAGGTGGGTGTGTAGGAAACTGACAGCAAGCCGCCAGCAGTCGATGTTCCTGCTAGTTTCAGAGAACCCGTGCCTTCTTTGTGTATTACTGTATCATTGGAGACCGTGAACCCTGAACCTGAGACGCCAGCAAAGTGCGTTGTTGCGTCGCAACTATTGATTATGAGCTGATTGCCCGAAAAGGCGTTCTGATTCTCGACTATGAATTCCCAAGAAACAATTTTGTTTGTGCTGTCAATGCTGTAATTGCAATCCATCTTGGTCGGGTCGAGCATATACTCCTGGCCTGTGCCGTCAATGTCCCTGAGCTTGAATCCTGTTTGCTTCCAGGGATTGAATAACATAGTCCCCCAAGGAAGAACCGGCCAGAATTCAAAGGTGTACTTTACCGCGTATTGTCCTAATGAGGCATCAACGGTCGGCCCTTGCATCTTTGCGACCTTGCCAAAGGCACAGAGCGAAGGAAACTGATCCGTCGCGTCAAGCCAAACCAATTGACCTGTTCTGAACAAAGATTCGAGGTATTCCATGTCGGAGGCCAGATTTGCATTTGACGTATCGTAGAGAATGCCATCGATGACAATTGCCATCTGCGAGGATGCCATGTCAAAGGTGTATGCGGACAATGCACCTGGCACTGTCATTATGAAGGCGTCTCTTTGGTCTGTCGGATTCCATTTCAGGAGAGTAAGGTTGCTCAGAGTTCCTAGTCTCATTTTGAAATTAGTTCACCATAATGCTACGAAGAGGCGTTCATGTTGTCCTGAATTGACCAATTCATCGCGAGCGTGACGGTGTTGCCGCTTGAATTCGTCAGGTTCGGAACCTGCACGTAGATTGCATGCCCCAGAATGTCGCTCGGCACTGAAACTTGATATTGCTGGCCGGACACGGGCTGAGAACCTAGATGGTACAGCAGATTGTTATCTGTCATGTCAACAATGTAGAGATCAGAGCAGGTGACACTGCTTCCGTTCTGTTCTGAAATCGTAATTGAAATAACCACGCTCGAGACAGTGCCGGCCTCATCTTGTACAGTCTCCGTCAACGCCCATTCCTGATACAGAGTGCCCGTCACGAGTTGAATTGAAGCTGTCCCGGTCTGTGGGTTCGCTGGCACGGTTGGAGGCGTGCCAACAGTCGCATTATTCTGCAGATTCTGAACGCTTGCGGCCCAGGCATTGAGTATGTTTTGAAGCTGTTGAACTTTCCAGTTTGCGACATTCAATTGGCGATAGTTCTTTACAAAGACAATCTCGACCTGCTCGCCGTTCTGAGAATCATAGTGCCGATGTATCGAGAAGATTCTGTACTTGGCATTATCTCCGAGAATGTTATCTGCAACGGTTACTGTGTCTCCGACCTGATAAGCAACGCCCGAATTGTTATCCCAAACCGTTGCCTTGTAGACATCTGTCGGATTGATCATATCCGTCAACACAGCGTTGGCGTAGGATTGAAGCAGCGTGCTGTCGTACACGTTAGGGAAATTGTAGATGTTAGACCATCTGCCGTTGGCAGTGATCGAGGAGGCATTGTTGCTGTTCACCGAGATCTGTTGCAGGTTCGTTGATGACCCTGCTACGACAACATCGTTCACTACATTTTCAATCGAGTAATCCCACTCAGTCTTCGCAGAGTTCAAAGATGTTTGAAACTTGACTGTCGCCGATTTGTCAGTGCCAACCTGAGTTAGGAAATCAACCGTCAGGTCAGGGTTGAATCTAGTTTCAAAGACAATGGTCTGTATGAGCTGTTGCAGAGCAGCCAACGCCTTGAAGTTGTTCATTGTCGCAAGGACATGCGACGTAGAGCCTGACGTGGATCCTCCAACAAGCGTTGGGCTGTATTGGCACGCGAGAATATCATCGAATACCTGAAGTGCGGTCGCGTTGGGCTGGTACACCTCCATCCACAGCCCGTTCGCGTGCAGGTTGATCTGCGTGCCGGGTGTTGAGGGCGTCTGCATCAACATGCAAAAGTATCTGACCTTGGTCAGGTCGAACGCCCCAGATTGCGACGTGTACGAATTCACGTCAATTTCAATTGTTTCAAAATACGTGGCATTGACATTGTACTGCGTGAAGGTGAGCGGCCAGATATACGTCCTCGAATGACCATTAATGTCAATCAGCACTAGACCAAAGCTGCAACCCGCTGTGCCACTCAGTTTTCCCTTGATCCTGAACCAATTTGTGGACTGATTGTAACCGTAAGTTAGGTCAGTGCCGCCCGAACCCAGATCATAGCCCGCCATATAGATTGTGCTTCCAACAGGATTGTTCTTCTGAAGCTGAAGGTATCCGCCTACAATCGAAGAATTATCAAAGGCATTGTAGAGGCTATCAGGATTCTCTACGAGGTTTGTTGTTGAAGAACATGCGTTGATCTGAGTGTTAACTAGGTTTGTAGTCTGTGCATAGTTGACGTAGTACAGCCCGCCTTTCTCGAAAAGCTCGCGACTGAGATAGACCTTAGTATCCCTGCAAATGAGGTTGTAGAACTTTGCACCGGACGAGTCATAGCCTTTCTGATATCCAACCCCTAGGCCCCGCCATATCAATGTCCCGTCTCTCTTGATCTGAATGTCGGCCCCCACGCCGTTTGATGAGAGGAGTGTCGAGGAATCAGGGAATTGAACTGTACAATTGCCGACTGAGAGATCCAAGGATGAATTGAAATCGAGGCTCTGCCAAGTAACGGACTGCTCCCCCGCAATGTAGACCGTGTATTCTCCAATCGTCATTTTCTAATAGAGCACCGCCAGGGATTGAGCGAGTTGCTGCAGCCTGGAATTGACACTCGTTTGCCAATCGTAATCCGATTTCGTGTCGAGGTTTGCCACATCAAATGTTACGTTAAAGTTCTGTTGCGGTGAAGAAATAATCTGCGAGGGCCTGCTGAGTGATTGCATTACACTCTCTGGAATCACGAACTCGGGCTCTTGCTCTCCGATCAGTGCTAGTGTAGGCTGTGTGACAAAGCCTCCAGACGCAAAGCGAGGCACTGCAGAGCTTTGAGAATTGCCCTGAGTATTGCTAGAGTTTGCGGCCCCAGTGATTGCATTCCATGCCGCACTCAGAGTTCCCCAGATACTCTGAACCGTCTGCAAAGCTTGAATGAGGTCTGCGAGTGCAACGCCAATAGTGGAATCGTAGCCTTTCTTGACGTTCGCCCAAGCAGTGGTAATCTCCTGCCATATTGGAGAGATAAGACCATCGTACAATACTCCAATACCTTCTAATGCGGTTCTTAGAGCATTCCAAACAACGTATCCACTGGAATCCCAGACTGTTTTAATGTCAAAGAATGCAGTCGTAATACTCGTCCAAATCGTGTCGATGGTATTGTAAGCTACTCTCACTCCTGACCAGAGTCCGAGTATCCCTTCCCAAACCACCTTGAAGACGCTCTCGTACACGGTCTTTACATCAGTCCACGCAGTGCCTAATGCGTCCCAGATTCCCTTGATTGAAGAGTCCCACAGTCCCTTGACTGTGTTCCACGCCGAGGTGAGAGCGTCCCAAACAGGCTTTACAACAGAGTCGTAAACAGTCTTGATTGCAATCCACGCGGAGCTCAACGCGTCAAAGATCGGCTTGATGAAGATATTATAGAAAGAGCCAACCGAAACGAATGCGGCAATTAACTCGCCAAACATTGGAGCAATCGAGGATTTGTAGGCAGTGCCAATGGCCGCGAACATTTTGTTCAGGTCGTCGAATGCTGGCTTTAGAATTCCATAGTAGAGGCCGGAGATCAGGATATATCCCATATTGAATGCTGCAAAAACAGGGGCCATGTAGGTGGTGAACGCACTGTTGATGTCTCCGAATGTCTTGATCCACGCCCCGTCTGTTTTGTTCGCAGAGTCCGAGGATTTCTTTGAGCTATCCTGACTTACTACGCCTAATGCCTCTAGCACGGGCAAGAGCACGTTGTTCCAGAACGCTTGAATTTGCTGAAAGACGAATCCAACAGTCTTTGACAGGTCGTCAAAGAGACCAGCCCAGAAGTCTATCGCGTCCTGAATTCCCTGCGTGATGATGTAGAGTATCGGCTTCAGGACCGCATTGAACATTGTCAGGAATGAGTTGAAAATTACGTTGACTGTGGTCTCAAACTGTCTGAACAAGAGAATCCAGAAATTGACAAAACCACCAATCCCAGCTCCGATGAAATTCAGAGCCGGTTGCAAAATAGTATTGTACGCGGTCTGTATTCCATGAAAGACGGTCATCACGGCCTCTGCGAAGGCTTGGATGACAATTATCCAGTCCTGCACGTACTGGATTATCCCTGTCTTTATCGCGTCTAGGACAGGTTGAATCACTCCCGAGTAGACCTGCTCTAACCCGGAGAATGCCATGCGTGAGGCATCGGCGAATAATTGAAACTCTTTGACGTAGCTTTGAATGTAAACTTCAACGACGCTTTGAAGGAAGCCAAATACTGCTCTGCCAGCCTGCTCCAACGCGCTTAGTGCTTCATTTACCGCGTTAATGACGAGAGTCCAATTCCTGAAACCGTTTGTTACGTATGCTATCGCCGCAATCAGCCCGCCCACCGCGAGCAAGACAATCCCGATTGGATTTGCGTCCATCGCCGCATTGAGCAGCCATTGTGCCGCCGTCCACGCAGTGGTGGCAACGGCTGCTGCTCCCGAAGCGATTGCACTCGCAATTGCAGAGGCGCTCAGTGCGTCGGTGTCGATAGCTTCAATCCTTGCAGCTATCGAGTGTGCAATCGCTGAGGCTGTAAGCTCGCCTTCCTTTGCCGATGTTAGTCCGAAGAATGTTGTTAGCGTTGGTAGCTCCGCAAGGACAGTTGGAATTGTAGATGCCCCGAGCATGACAAACTGCATGATCATCTGCTCGTTTGCCATTTGCAACCTGTTTTGAGCCGCAGAGAGTGAATTCTGCGCAGTTGCGAGAGATGCTGTTGCATTCTGTGCATTCCTCTGAGCAGTTTCGAGCCTGCGATATGCTTCCTGCCCCTGGAGTGTATTCTCGGATCCTGTCGAAAGGACGCGATTGTACACTTGTTGTGCAAGGGCAAGCTGCTGGTTTGCCTGTGCCACCTGGTTCTGGGCTCTCGTCAGTGATTCGTTGGCACTCTGCAACCTCAGAGTGGCGTCCTGCTGTCGAGTTTGTGCGTCGATCACGCCAAACGTTGCAGTCGTAGCCATCGTCATTGTAGAGCCTAGGGCGGCCATCTTGCTCATCTGGTCTGAAAGGCTCATTGATGTTTGCTGAACCGTCTGCCCAGCGTTCTGAACTGCTCCGCCAAAGCTCTCGGTTGCTCCCGTCGCAGCGTTCTCTGCGGTGGTGATGCTCTCAAGATTTGACGACATTGCAGAGGCTGATGATGAGAATGCTTCCATTGAAGATGTAGTCGCGGAGGTTGCAGTGTCAAAATTACTCGAAAGACCCTGAACCTCATTAGATAGCTCAGTGCTCGATGAAGTTAGGGTTGATTCTGTGGAAGTGAGGCCGCTTATTTCGTTGGAGATGCTCTGCATCTTCGAGAGAAAATTATCTAAAGCCTCTGAAAATTGGTCTTGAACCTGAATCGGTATCTCGACGCCTTCTGATGAGCTCATTTAGTATTCTTCGTCATTCTCCATCTTGTATGATTCAAGCCGTGTCTTTTCCCCCGTATCAAGGACCATGTTGCCAGTTGCTTCCACATTGAAAATTGTAGGCATTTGAAGTACCGTATCATTGTGGAATGCGAGAAGATTCAACGCATTCCATGCAGGCGCGACCGCTGAGACTGACGCGAAAAGCAAAATGAACGAGATATTCGGACAGAGAAATGAGATTATGATTCCTCGACCTATGAGATTGATTGTTATCGCGAAAACAAGGCCACGCAAATCTCCGAGACGATTTAGAAAGTAGCGGTAGAAGTTTTGCTCTTTGTAGCCCTGCCTTAGACCATAAGTTGTAAGGGCGATGTCAACAAAGGCAAGATCGTAGGCAATGCATATTGCCAGCACCAACCCCATATTCAGCAAAACTAGATACAGCGCGAAAGGAAAGACTATGAATCCAAAAAACATGACGAGCATGTTTAGGGCTTCTAGTCGAGCATCGTCTTTATGCGTGCGAGTGCTATACAATGCCTGTAAATTCACCTGAAATAAGAATCAACTTGATAACTGCTGGCGAAAGAGCGCAATCAAATCATCTTGCACCTTTTCCCAGCCCATTTGAACCGCAGGCCCAAGAAAGCTGTATTTTCCTTCTTCAATGCCGGGGTTCAACACGCTTTTTGCAAATACTTCACGCCCGCCCATCGTAAAATGAAGAGCTCGGGCATTCTTTGCCTCAATCGTATGAGGGCGCGTGCCAAACTCTAGAAACTTCGCGTATGGGGCCTCTGCTACCACAAGTACACTCGTTGGCGTGTCGCCTCGCTTGACCAAAATTGAAGATTGAAGGAAACCCGTTTTCTTGGGAGCGAGGCTCTTTGCAACAGCTGCGATGTTCGCGTTGACGGAATCGAAAAGGGTGTCCTGAACCATTTGATCTGCCTCTGTCGAGAGACTGCGGATTTTTTCCATTATCTCTCTTAAGCCGTTCATTTGAATCGTAATGCCGATCATGTGTTCAGGATCCCAGCGACTTTAATTTTCAAGTATCATAGTTAGGACAATGCTTGTAATGTCTGAGACCTCTTGCGACATCTTATTGCCATAATAATCCAGCACGCAATCGAGTATCGACATTCTCAGACGGCTAACTATGATGGTCTTGGAGTGTGCCCTGTTCATCAATGCGTTGAAAGCTCCTAGGGTATTGATTATCTTCCTGCACATATCGAAAGAGAGCTGGTATTGGCCGTCTTCCAGAACAATAATGCCCTTGTCGAGCATTTGAAAGATCAGCCCTTCGGCAACGGTATTCCAAGCCTCGACCGCTGTAGCAATTCTTTCTTGTCCTGCTGCAACTGGCTGTCTGAGGCCTGTTTTTCTTTGAGTGCGACTACCGTTACGGCGAGCATCTGGAACTGTGTCGTTGACAGTCTGAGTATTTCCCCGAACGTAATGGGAATCCCGAACTCTTGGCATAATCTCCCTACCGTAACTAATTCGAGGAACTTGTTCGGGGCTCCACTTCCGATCTGGACACTATATCTAAAAAATCCGCCACGTCGGAATCTAGGATGTTGAGGCGCTGGCAGCTGAACAAGAGCTTGCGAGTGTATTTCGTCGGCAGTTTCCTGATTGTCTCCACCGTGAACTCACCAAATTCTTTCGGCCATGTTTCGGGTACGATGGAATGGAAGATCATGTTAGCGTCGAGACTCGCCTGATCCACTTCGGGGGCTTTCTTGCCCTTGCTCCATACTTGCGATTGAACGCGAATCTTACTCTCCTCTTCGGTTGAGAGCTCCCGTATCCTTATTCCGTGGCCTGCAACGTTCACGGTTGCCTCTTGGCGTTGAATCCCTGTCGCACTCATCTTTCTTCTCGATTACTCCTGTCGGGCTAGACCAATGCCAAAAAAAGGGGCGCATTGGTTTCGTCTTAATTTGCAAAGACTCGTCAGTAGCCTCTTACTGCTTTGCAGATGCGGTTATTGTGGCGGGCTGTGCGTTGCTGCTGTTGCTGCTCTTTTGCTGAGCCACCGACTCCATGACCTTTGGCAGGACAGCCTCAATTTGCTGGGTGAGTGTGTCGGTCGAGACTGTTCCATTATCGACTTCAGCTATCAGGTCTGATACGAGATAGCCTCCCGCCAATCCGACGGTTGGTCCGACGATTCCTGTGTTTGTCGCCAATCCGAGCGCGAAACCGCAGATCGCGAGAACAAAGTCGAGAATCTTCTTTCTTCCAGCACTTACTTTGGTACTCATTTTGTTTTTCTTTTCACCCCATCATCGTAATTTGCCTACGTAAGCGAGGCACTCTCTGCTACGCCAGTATATTTTTCGTAAATTACATCCTTAACTTGGATCGACTTGCCCTGCTTTTGGAAGAACGCATTGCTCAACGTTAGTATGGAGGTTCCATTTTTCAGCGGAGCTGCGATCGTCTGAGAAGTGTTGTTGAGCAGCGCGGAATAGTTCGCAGTCGCTTCAAGCATGATGGTCACGTCGAATGTAATGTCGCGAATCGAAGGCACGATGTATTTCGCAGTGGATTGACCGATTGCCCTCACTCGCTGAAGGTTTCGGTTGAAATTCACCGTCATGTCTTGGATGTCATACGCGGTTCCTCCAAAAGTGATCCCCGAAGCTCCAGGGTCAGTGAATACCCAGGGCGTTGTACCTGGATCTGAGGCGTGGCTACCTGTTCCTGTCGGGTCGGTGCTTGTGTAGGCAGAGATGCTTTGAGCAAAGAGCTTCAGATTGCCCCGAAGTTCCTTGCCGAGCTGCCATTTGATCGACCCTGAATCGGGTCGGCAACCCAGCGCCTCAAGATAGTTGGTCGTTCCAGAAATCTTTGGAGAGATCAATACCGAGAGGGACTTGTCTATGGAGCCAGCTCCGCCACCTTGGGAGTTGACAAGGTACTTGAGAAATGTGGACGCCTGCAAGGCATAGTCCAGAGTAACATCATAGTTGTCTGCTCCTTTGACAACGCTCTTGAGATCCTCTGTTCCAAGATTTCGGATGAGGATCGAACCCATGTCCGCCGTGTCGGAATACTGCAGATCCGTTCCAATCCAGTTCCAGGTTGGGTTCGTCGGTTGAGTTCCGAAGGTCGTTTCTTCTACGTACTCGGCACTGTGCGCCACTAATAATCCGAGAGATGGTGAATAACTCATTTTGCTGTTTTATCACTTTGATTTCTTCCTTGTCACCTTGTAATTTGACAAAGCGTAAGATCTGAGAAATATTCTCAATTCACGACGCTCCTCCACAACTCAACGAGAAAGGTAACGTCATACCTGTCAGGTGTTACTGATGTCTCGGGGCCTGGGTAAGGACCAGCGGAGAGTTTCATCAGCACCCAATTTCCCGATCCGTCAACGGTCGATTGTTTCTGGACAATGACGGCGCGAATTGATTCCCATATTTTCACCATGCCGTTGTATCCGGAGATGTTCGGACTCTGATAGGTCTGCGTCAGGAGGTGGCACTCGATATAGTGCTTGTGCAGCCAACGCGAGTTTGGCGAATCCCCGATATTCTGGGGTTTTACAACTGTGTGGTGAACGGGGCCGACCTGAATCAGAGGCATTATTCTCTGTTTCTTTTGGGAAAATGGAAAAGTCTCCACGTCAAAGCCGCTATTTGCGTAGGTCTCTGTTGCGGGCGTTGCGTCATCGCTCTGGTAGCTGACATTATTCTGGAGAACAGAAACTACCGCCGCGAGAGGATCCGCTACATTCAATTACTAGAGCCTCCATTCCCCGATGAAGAAATTGGTTTTAGATCAAAATTTTTGCTGATCGCACACGATAAGTGGTAATAGTACGCCCTGCGATTTTTTCTTCTGAATAGTTCATCGCCGACTGCAAAATACTTCCCGCATACCGTGCAAGCTACGCTCATGAATTTCTCGACATTTCGAGGAGTAATGCGATACTGTGATTTTGTCTTCGAGATTCGCATGGTTTACTCCACTACCCCTGTCGGATTGATTACGCGAAAGACTTGGGTTGCCTGTACCGGCAGACTCTGACTAGTCCCGCTGCTCTCGTAGCTCCCGGCCCAAGTAACATAGAGAGGACCAGACCCCTGTGTCGAAGACACGTTGTAATCAGCAAAATATGATCCCGTGCCGTAGATGTCCTGAATTGGTGTGAGCGTGGCTAGCGTAGTCGCCCTCTGCTGTCCCTCGTAGACCTTGCAGGCGAGGCCGGAAGGGTTGACCGGGCCATCCCTTTCATGGAGAAAGAAAACCGAGAATCGTATTGTGCCTCCGGCCTCGATCTCTTTTGGGCACTTCAGCCTGACAAAGAAAAGACCATTGCCGGTCTTGATTGTTTTCTTGCTCATTCTGGGCAAATTTTACCTAAATCACCTTCACGGGAAAAAGGAACTGAATCGAAGCCCCCGCATAAGTACCGTTCCAAACCAATGTGTACAAGCCAAGTGGTGCATCTGCAGGCACGACGTACTCGAATACGTACGCCCCGATGTCGCTGTTTCCCCATTGCACTAGGTTAGGGATGGCAACCGGAGTGGCTCCCTGGATTGTCTTCCCCGAATAGATTGACGCACTGACGTTTGATGGAATTACAGGCCCGTCGGTTGTATGATAGAAGAAGATGAAAGCCCTCACAAGATCGCCTTGCTGGACAAAGATGGGGCATTCGATAAACGCGATTATATTGCCGCTCGTGATCGGCAAGGATTTTGGGGCAAATAGGTAACTACTCAAGTCGTAGTCTCACCTATTTGTGGTCTGGTCCCACTGTCCCAAGTCGACGCCGACGAAATCCTGATCCGACTTTGCACCCTCACCAAAGAAACTACGTTGAAAGCTGTTTTTGAGAAACTCTTGAAACTCGCTCTCGATCAGAGTAATTACTGCCTGGAACTGGTTCTGCTCCTGCGGTGTGGCTCTCTTCAGGCGAAACCGTGCGGCAACCCATCTCGCTTCAATATCTGCAAGCTGCGTGGCAATCTCAGTTTGCAAGGGAAGTGAGGTATATCTCTGTAATCTCAGATTGATTATTGAGTCAACGAGCGCGATCAGATTGTTTAGCTCGGTGTCATTAGTTGTCACAGCATAGGCGAGAGTCAACTCGTCCTTTACCTGATTCAGAGTTGCGTATACCATGCTCTAATTCTCCTCACTTGTGGCCACCACAATTTCTTGCTCCTTCCAATTCCTCTTTCGCATGGTCTCTCGATAAGCGATCCTTGCCTCGCCTCTCTTTCCTGCTCGCTTTGAACCAAAATTGTAAATCTTGAAATCACGAATCAAACTGTGTTCACTTACTGTATGCGTCGGAAACGCCGAATCAGTGACGATCTCGTTCTTCAAGTTGAGAATTGTCCAGTGGTTTTCTCCGTAGTGTAGACCTGGTTCTACCCTGATAATGCGAGGCTTCCAGCCTGGATTGCCTTCTTCCTCTACCCAAACCCAGAAGATTTTGATATCCTCGTTGTTCCTGACGAAATCCAATCCAGCCTTGACATCGCCAATTGCAACTTCATCGCCGTCAATGATGAACGCGTAGGAACCAGAGGGGATGTACTCGAAGGTGAATTGTCTCTTTTCCACTTCGAGCATCGGCCCGAGTCCAAACTCTATGTCGAGGTAGACAAACTTCTGGAGGATTTGCAAATTGTCCTTGAAGTATTGCGGATCAAATCTCGAAGCGCTCTCTTGCACTATTTTGACAGTGTCATCTTCGGGTAGTTCAGGAAAATCCAGGAACCTGCCGTCCAAGATCATCACGGCGTCAACATACATACAGATCGAATCAAACGAGCTGCGCAGATATTCTGCGTCGCGATAGGTGCAGTAAGAAGCAACTATCGGAACTTCTCTTTTTACAAAAAGGTATGGAGAGGTGGCCTCCTGAAGGGCTAGCCTTGAAGAGATCAGGTCCCGCATGAATACGATTGAGGCATCCCTGCCGAGACTGAACGCATCCAGGGCATTTCTTGCCCTTTTTTCTTTGGCTTGTTCCTCCAATTTGGCACGCCTCTTTGGTCTTGTTTCCAGTCGCCCAGCGATACCGCTCTAGGCTGTGTAAACATGTACTAGGGCGTTCGGCTGGAGTATTCCGCAAGCAACTCTGTGACTTGCAACGATGTACAAGGCGCGTTCGTCGATCTTTCGCCAGGTCTCGATCATGAGATCTCTCGAAATACCTAAGGCTGCTGTGCCACCGACGCCTAGTCCGTTCGGGTCGCCCTTTGCTGATGCCTTCAGGAAGACCTGCGCGTGGTAGGTCGTGATTGCTGGCGAACCTGCCCCTGTTCCCGTCGGGACTTTCGTGCTTCTTACCACGTCAACGCCGTATACCTGTGGAATGACAGCCTGCTGAATCGGCCCCACGCTCCCGAAGTATAGGTACTGTGAGATAGCAGTGTCCTTGAGCAGTGCGTCGTACTGCACTGGGTGGAGACAAGCAACGAGGTCGCCTGGTCCTATCGAGTAGCCTTTCTTCTGGATTTCTCTGAGAGCAGAAGCAAGCCTCTTTGCAGCAAAGGTCATGCTTGACGTGATTGAGGATTCGCCAGATACTGATTCGTCGCCATACAACGTATCCGCCGGCGTCGCGCCATCGAGTGCAGTGAGAATTGTAGAGTCCTCGTCGATGAGTGCCGCTGCCTGAAATGCCCGTTCGACTGCTTGAACGACATCAGGCGTTGCGGACTCCATGACCTGATAAGAAACTCTTTGTTTGCAACCCGTCTCTGATGGTGTTACAGAGATCTCGGAGATTGTCTGTGAAACATCGCTCGGAGCAGTGTCTTCGGTGAGGGATGCAAAGGCAGGGGTGGTTATTGTGGTAAAGTTTACCTGCTTGCTTCCCTTCGGAATTTCCTTTACTTGCACGAATCTCCTGAGATTCGCTGGCAGGTCCGGAGGCAGGACAATCATTGTCGGAGACCAGATTTGACCGAGAGCGCCCGATGCGCCCGATGTCGCAATATCCTCCTGGACATTGATCATCGATCGCATGAACGCTGCGATCCTTTGAAACCTGGCCGTCTCTTTGACCGCGTGGTCCTCCACCGGTGTTCCGACGGTCTGCTCAGTCCCAGAAATCTTTGAATTGGGCTTTGGCAGTGGGGTAAGTTCTTTCAAGGACTGACCAAAAGTATGAATGGTCTGCTTGAATTCTTCTACTCCCTCGAGCTTCACCGAAACGGAGATTGGTGCAGTCGAAGGTGCTGATTCCTTGACTGGTGTTGACTGTTCACTAGGCTTAGTTACTACTTGTTCTGTTTGTGACAAACTGATTTGATCACTTTGAGAATGGTTTGTTACTGACCCGGCACTATCCTGAAGGAGCAGGGCAGGACGAGACGGTGCAACATGCGTGTTGTCCGTCGCGTTCTTCAAAGCGGTCATCAGGTCGGGTGCCTCGGTCGGGGTAACTGGAATACTCGAACCGTTTTCGTGCAACTTTGGGGCAGGTTGGTTCGTAATGCTGAGGGGATTCTTGCTCTCTGGGTAATCCATCTGTGGTTTAACTTGTGCCTGAGGATTTCCGACGCCTACTGAATTCAAGTTAGGCATCATTGAGGGTATGTTTTCCTGCTCAGAACGCCTTGGATTCCGCGAGTGGTCTTCATTTGGATTGACCACAGGGTCGCTGTCCGCATCATCAGAGTCTGAACTCGGCCCGGACATCTTACCAATTGAAGGTTCAGTATTGCTCTGAGTTGGCGGCGGTCCCTGAATGCCGGCTTCATCTGTCGAGACCTCAATACCAACCTGCTTTGCTGCCGCTGCTAGTTTCCTGTGTGCGGCGGCTTTGGCTTGAGCCGGGATGTTGGTCTGAGGGAGACGCGCGAGGGCATTTCTGACGTGGGCGGGATCCACTTTTCCTGAAGCGTTTTTGAATGGAAGGTGTCTCAGACTCCTAGGCGTGGTCTTGCCTTCTTCGTCCTTTGCTCCGCCTGGCTCTATGTATGCAAAAGCGTCATCGGGCAGGTCGTTGATGTTTGCTGTGGAATATTCTGATTCTTTGGAGATGATTTGCTCAGAGATTAGCCCTGGAACGAATACGGCAGATCTTGAGCCCTTATCCGACGCCTCTTTGAGAATCTGGGCGAGCGGATCTCCCGCAACATTATCCCTTGTGAGCAGCGCCAAAGCCCGAAAATGAAGGCTCGTTGGATACTCTGTATCTTGCTTGTTCTTTGAAGTGTCGAGGTAAAAGCCCTCTATTGACACGGTGTTGATTTCGCCGGAATCAATCAGATTTTTGATCTTTGGATCTTCGACCTGAATGATGCACTCAACTCGCCCTTCCTCGAAACGAGCAATGAGAACCTGATTTTCTGGGAAGTGGAGCGTCTCCTTTGGGTTGTGATTGACATTGAGAGGTCTTTCGGAGAGCGACGCAGCGGCCCTTGAAAGTTCCTCGGACGTATACACGCGACCGTTACGATTCTTAATGTCGGCATTGCTTGCTATTACTCGATAATAGCACGTGCCGTCATTTTCAAACTCTTTCATTATAGGCCAGATTTGCTCTGCCCATTGGAACGATTCAAGAAGTACGCTTTTCATTTTGAGATATTCACCTTAATTCCCGTTGATACCGAAGTTCTTAGGGCGACAATCTCCTCTTTTGTGATGGTGAGGTGTGTGCCACGCAGTTTGACAATGTGCCCCGATTCATCGCAGGCATATCGCGGATTGTTGATCCCGATTTTCTCATGCATCGGGATGATCCGCTTTTCCCTTGACTCGGCATGCCGGATGATTTGATCGAGCTGCTCCTGCACAAACCTTGCATGCGAAGAACACAGCAATCTGCCCTTGAACATGATTCTAACGGGCTCTTTGCAAAGTTGATCATAGACGCAGCGAGACACGCCTAGTTCGTCCTCCTTCTGCGCCTTAGCAACAGCGTAGAGCCGACTGCAACACCTGCTACCAAGACTGCTACGGCAACGTAACCAATTGGAGCGCTCGTTGTAGGCGTTGGGCTCTGCCGCTGTGCCAGCGTAATTGTAACGTTTTGCCCTCCAATGAAACGCACGTACAGCATCCTGCTCGACGAATCCCAGAACCAGCCCGTATCGGTCTTGGCTTGATTTAGATCAGAGAGGGTGGAATACTGCGGAATAGCTCCTGAGTCTGAAGCATTGACAGAAGCTATCGGAAGACTCGAGTTTACGACGAACCATTGGCTTGAGTTCGGAACTGAGTCTGTCACGAGGAAAGAGCTAAAGAGAAGCTGCCCGGAAGTGGACACGATACCTGCAGCAACAATGCCAGCAGTTCCGCTGCTGTTCGAGAGTGTAATAGTGCTTGTCAGGAAGGTTGTGGTGGTGCTGGTGTTAGAGTAAGCGGTAATCGTCGTATTGACCGTGACAGTGGGAGACAGGAGTGTCGAAGTAGTGTATGTCAGCCCGGTGAACGTTGTCCAAAATGTCGTCAGGAGGGTAGTCGTCGTGAAAGTAGCGTAGATCACGGTGGTATTCGTCACGGTTATGGTGGTGTCCGGTAGCGTCACCGTGTTCGTGAAAGTGCTCGTGACCGGACTGGTGACAGTCCTCGTTTGCGTTATCACGGTGGTTACAGGGTTAGTCTGCGTTAGGAAGGTGGTCTCGGTAGAGGTGATTGTAGAGGATCCCGCCATTCCTGCGTAGGCAATATATCCCCCAAATGCAAGAAAGCCGACAAAAACGCAAGCAATCGGAATAATAATTCGATGAGGAGGACTGATCAAATCAAATTCGCCTCCTCGAAGACTTGCCTTATCACAGGCTCAATGGTTGAATTTAGGCGAAGATATTCGACGACGAACTGCTTGCCTTTCTCGCTCAGAGAATATGCAGTATGAACACCTTTTCTATTCTCCGAGACCAATCCTTCCTTTTCAAGAAGCTTAAGATAACGAACGAGGCTGCTCCAAGATACGTTGGCGGCGTAGATGATCGCACTGTTCCTTTTGTAGCCTCTATCAATGGCGAGAAGAATGTCGCATAATATTTCCCTTCGCGACCGTCTTTCGCCACGTTGTTTCTCAAGGAAAGGGGGCTTGGTCTGCTCAGATTCATAGAAAATTGACATTTTAGGCGGGACCTCCCACTTTCTTTAAGACGGTTGGATTGACAGGTTGCTCCTGTCCCACTTGACTGGGAGCTAATCCCTGCGCGTTGGCTTGCGTGTTGGGGTTCATTGAAGGGGAAATGAGGCCGACCTGAGGGACTGCGGTTCCTGCGCCGTTTCCAGTAGGGGATTCAGGCCCTGTTCCAGTTGGAATCGCAATTTGCTGGCTCGTTCCAACGGTGGCGGTCGGCATTGCCTGATTCAGTGTGGTGTCATCGTCAAGCTCCCAGCCCACTTTACGTAGAATCTTACGCGCTTCCGAGACGGTGATTAGTTTGCGATCAAAGAATTGCCAAACGTCTTGAAGCTGGTAATCAGGCTCGGTCTTTGAACCCCAGTGGAGTTCTATCTTTGCTTTCTTTGGGTCGAGACCCGCCTGAATGATGATCCTATCATAAAGTTCAGTCTCGATTGCGTGCTTCAACCTGAGCTGAAGGTCCTTGACAATGAGACCGCCTAATTCTTCGGCGACTCTTGCCGAGTTCCCTTGAATTGTTGGCTTGCCGTTGCGCATGGTTAGGAAAAGATGGTTCTTGACTGTGAAACAATAGACCTTGCCCTTGTAGCTCTCAAGCTTGGCGAAACCCCGACTTAGTTTGGTCTCGTGCCTTTGTGAGTAATGAATTGAGACCCTGTACATTTGCATCCTGACATGGTCTGTTCGTGGATCTTGCGACCTATGGATGAATGCATCATAGCCGATTCGCATCGCAATTTCTTGGACATCCTGCGCTAATCCTTCCGACACTGTAAAGTACGAAGCGGTGAATCGGTTGTCTCGCGAGTCTCGCGTTCCGTCGCATTCAAGTAGCGCATCAAGCAAAACGCAAAGCTGTTCTCGTGGCAGCTCAATGTACTTTCTGGGCAGCCGCTTGTTCGCGACACCTTTTCCGCATTCAAGCATGGCGTTGATGAGTCGCTTTCCACCTCGAACCGCGAACTCGATGGCATTGTATCTTCGGTCAGGATATTCGCTGAACGGGATACCAAGTTCCTTCAAGCATCTGCGCATGTTCTCGATTGTGGATGGTTTCTTTTGGCTAAGCGATACCCCTTGGAGTGAGCCGTTTTGCGAATTGACTCTGATTGCGCCTTCGGTGACATAGTAGGCAACAAACCTGAGCCAAGGCTCTGCTCTAAATTCAACCTCTAAGGCTTGGTTCGCACTGAGGCCATTGCCTGAGACGCCCGGGACCGTGAAAGTCTCTTTTCCTTCGCTTTGAGGCCAATCGCCATTCGTCTTGAAGTAAATCTGGTCTTTGATCGCAACATATGAGGCAGGAGCTTTGTTCCAGTATCGGGTACGGAAGTACATCGTATGACCAGGCGTCACAAGAACATCGCAATTTGCGGTTCTGAAATGCAACATTTCTCCGTCGTAGTCATAGATTAACCGTGCTTCTGGAACGTAGAACTCTATTCTTTCCGTGTCCGGGTTGAAGGTTGCAATCCTTTCATTTTCGCCGATTTGCCAAAAGTGCTTCCAGCCGTTTTCGGTGAGTGTCAGAGTGTCCTCCGAATAGCATGCCTCGGTGTATCCGGAAGAATTCAACAGATTGTTGATTGGAGTTTGAAGGCCGGCCTGGAACCTCTTATCTAGGAAGACAATGAGATTAGCAATACCTTGAGCTGGACCGCCCTGCTCTGTTGCGACATTTACTTTGGTATTCGTACTGAAAGAAGCGTCAACATCGGGGTCTTTCAACGCCTGCGTGTATGTTTGGACGAGTTCGTCTCCCGCCTCTGGAAAAGAGAAGATGCTTCTGGGAACTCCCTTCCTGTGGATCATGCGGTAGATGTCGAATTCAAGAGAGGCTTTCACGCGGTACAGCGCTGGGATTGGTTGGCCGCGAATGTCAACGCGTGGAGAAACAAGCGGCTGTATCAATCCTCGTCCGTAGGCTTCCCTGTCAACCTGGAGCCAAGGGATGTGAATAATCGTGTCAGGATCGAGATTGTTGATCCGCCCACCAAGGAGTTGTTGAATCTGATTTATGTCTCCGACCTCGTTGCGGTAAATTTTGTAGATCGAAGAAAGCTCGACCTGATTCAGCAGTTGGAGATTCAGAGGCGTAAGCATTTCGATGAAGGTGTTGCCGCCGTACAGCAGCTCCTTGGTTACGATGCGAAGAAGCTCTGCTAGCCCCTTCTCTCCCCTTCTGTTACCCCAACGGATTGAGCGATTGAAATCCTCGACAAGATCTACGACCTTGCCGTTCCAGTAGTCTTCATCACCTGTTACATAGAAACCCTGCGATAGCGCTGCATTGGAGATGAAGTTGATCGCATTGAAGATATCCTCATCGTGTAGGTAGGCATCGATACATGCCCTAATGTTCTCGGGCTGGTATTCGCCAGTTGCAACACGGTAGTTGGGAACGATAATTGCATTTTCTCTTGTCTGCTTCGCTTGAGTTCTCGAAAACCAAAGCGAAATCCAATCCCTGAAATTCAATTTGGAAGCATCACCTTGTTGTAATGGTCTTCCGCCAGCGCCAGACCATCGAGGAAGGAAACTCAGAATCTGCGTCTCTTGCCGTTCCGAATACGAGCCGAGAATCTCGACGCGATTGCACTTCGGTGTAGCATTGATAGCACTGAAGCCGTGCTAGTTCATCAACAGAAACGATACTAGGCGACTGAAAAATGGCTAGGCATTTGGTCGAAACACAGACTCGGCGAAGGCTGATCTCATTTCCGGTTCGATATTCATTCAAAATATGAGTGTGATTTGCCTCGAACTGGATGTCGAACTTGCACGGGTTGTGACCAGTTATAGAGCAAGGGGAAATCTCCTTGCACTGGCACCTCGCCGAGCAAGCTTTCGGCACTCGCAGTGCGTTGTTCGTAGGAGGCTCGAACGCGAACCTCTTGGGTTCGGCGATCATCTGGATGTTCTTTAGCAACAAAATTACTAGATTAGTACGCGAATATAAGCGGAGAGGACAATAAACTGTCCAGTAATCTTACTGTAATATTACAGTAATTTCAATATGTTGAAATACTTTGGGATTGTCTACAGTGAATGCGATTCCCCTATTTGCCAAGCATGCGAGGCAAGATCTCGGTATCTGATGCACTAGGACTAGTCATGTCAGGCTCGGAGGCTCGGGCCGAAGAGAGGCAGTTTCCCATAATTGATCTCTTGCTCATCTTGGATATTCTGAGTACGCTCTGTCTCCACGCGGACCTCAAGTATCAAGAACTGATCAAATGGTTGCGATGCAAACCCAGCCGCACTACTCTGAGGAGATATCTGGACATACTGGACGACCTCGGCTTTATCTCAAAGAGTAAGTCAGACTATCGAGGAGCGGTAAAGACGAAAGTTGCCTTCCAGATCACTCAAAAGGGGAAAGCGCTTGTTTTGGTAATGAATCAATAGTGATGAGAAAATGGAAAGTAGCACTAGTGACTTACAGAAAAACAATGAATTCGAGGCTATCTATAACCCGGTAGTTAGACAGTGTAATGTGACGTTTGAGTACTTTTCTAGGATAAACGAAGAGCCGGATGATATCAAGCAGCAATTGAGCAGTATGGAGCTCGCAAGTAATACCACGTTCAAAGAGACAAGAAGTGATCTCACGACAATAGATGCACCTTAATGATCATAGAGAGCTCGAGAACTCGAAGTCGAATTATTCGCAATCTGTCTCCGGCATCAAGTTTCATGACTGAGCGTGACTGAAATATCTTTTGATAATTCTCTACCTGCTGGCACAAACTCGGCATACTTCTACGTTAGATCCCCGGGAGCGTATGAGAATTGATTTACATGACCTCTATCGAATTTGATCCACTAGGTAGCACTCGGACCTTTCACGAAAGAAAGTTGCCAGTTTACGAATTGTCTGCCGTTGCGCTCTACAACAATTTCACGCTATCTCTGCTTCACTGTTCTTTACAACTAGTTGGAGGCTGTAATTCGTCCATAAGGAGTAGCCAGAAGTCTATCTGCACATTTCGGGACATGGTACAAGATCCTTTGCTCAAGTCACCTGCAGAGAGCGCGTTGTCAGTCATCAAGTGTGAGAAAAGATTATTTCCCCTCGTACACATTGATTCTCAGCAAGCAGCAGGCTCGTGTCTTTGACTCAGTCGATGTCTTCGGGTTGCCGAAGTGAGGCGATGAGTCTCACAACAACTGGTGTTTCATCAGTCATCGTAACTTATAATCCGGACCTGCGGAAGTTAGGAAGGGTAATAAGCGCCCTAAATGGCGACGTAGACTCTCTGATTCTAGTAGATAACGCCTCAAAGAATCAAAGTCAAATTCGGCACATTACTCAAACTCATGTGAACCGCACCCATCTAATCTTTAACACATGGAACAAGGGCTTTGTAATGGCTCTGAATCAAGGGTTAAGGGAGTGCTTCGATTCTGGCGCTGGATTTGCTTTGATTTTGACACAAGATACCGTGTTGCCAAGTCAAGCTGTCCCTGAAATGTTGAAGTTCTATAACGAACATAAGGAGATGAAAATCGGAGTCATCAGCGCGCAGCTCCGTCTTGACGGAGAACAGATACCCATCACTGACGGTTATTCGTTGGAAAGCATGGTTATGTCAACGGGGATTTTGGTTCCGAGAACTGTCTTTCAGAGAATAGGCCTGTATCGCGGGAACTTTTTCATGTACCATGAAGACGACGAATTTTGTTTCAGGGTTAGGTCTGCAGGTTACAATATAGTGCGATTGAACTATATCCAAGGATCTCATAGCGAAGGTGACGCAAGGGTCAGGGTGATAATTCCAGCGAGGTGGAGGCGCGAAAGCGATCCTTGGCAAAGGTTCAGTCCAGTAAGGGTTCGCCTGACGACGGCTCCAGCTAGAAAGCCGCTTATGTTGTACTATATTGCAAGAAATGGGTTGTACATAGCCTTAAATGAAGACAGATCTTTCCTGCCGAATTTTGTACTCGTGACGATTACAAACCTAATTTCTTGTCTGGCATATTACAAGCAGCCATTGAGCTCCGTAGGATTTATCGTTGCTGGAGTCGCCCATGCACTATGCGGAAGACTAGGAAAATTAGACTGCTAAGACGAATGGTCACATTGAAAGTGGCCAACTATCTAGGCAAATGATCTAATTATCATGGTACTGGAGAGGTTTTTTTGAGGCTCATTAGATATGTTATGTCGGCTTGTGGAGATCAGTGATCGATGGCTCCGACCAATATAGGAAACAGGATTCTCAGTGTTATTCCTACGTACAATGGCTCGGAACTTATTGTACGAGCACTCAATTCTCTGTTGATTCAAAGTCTTGCCCCAGCAGAAATAGTCGTCATTGACGATGGCTCAGACTCAGTGCCAGAGATTCCTTCGCATTTACGTGGGAAATTTCGTGTAGTCAGGAATTCCAAGAACATTGGGTTTGCCGCTACCCTAAATTTGGCACTTTCAATGGCACAAGATTACGACTTTATGCTCGTGCTTCAGGATGATATAGAATTATTGGATAAAGATTACCTCAAGAAAGCATCTGAACAATTCACTGATTCATCAATCGCGATAGTAACTGGTGCAGCACATATTTCTAACAAATTGAGCACGACGAAGAAGTGCTTTGCCAAGCTTTGCCATATCGACTTTAAGCCGAATACGAAATGTTCGATTGCATCGTCATTTCTAAAGGCTGATTTGATGAGGGTATCGGCCATCAACGACGTGAAGGGCTTCGCATATTCTGGAAATAGACAATTGGGAAGCGAAGATCATATCTTGGGCCAGCGTTTAGCAAGCAAAGGATACAAGGTTATACTTGATCCCTCAATCGCCTACGCTGTTGATTATGCTAGGTCGGATAATTTTCTGGGGCTTACAAGAAAGGAGTGGTTGTATGGCAAATCAGTAGCGTACGGGTTGATTCAACGATCGATAGGAATTTTGCCAAGGTCGGATTGGGATCGGCTCAAAATAAACCACAGGAGATTTCAAGCAGCGATATTTGGAATTATCCTATTATCATTAGGAGCAAGTGTAGCTCTGGGCACAGTCCTTCCAGGATTGGCAAGTGTCCTAGCGGTGTATGGTTATTACGTCGCGTCTTCGCCACTTAGCGGCTTCGGCGAAAGATTCATATTCGCCATGGCCGGATTCGCCTCGGCCTTCGCCTACGGCTCGGGTCTCGTCGAAGGTGTCTTTCTCAGTACGGGTGCCCTGGTAAGACTTGCGAGGTCGTAGACATTCGCATCGCTTCAACGCACCGATGACTGAAAGTGAAATTCTCTAGTTTAGACTGGGAGCTGTGGATAATTAATTGACGCAGGATCGGTCAGGCATTACTTTCTCAATTATCATCTTATCTTTCAACAGTTCCCGATTTCTGGAGAAATGTCTCGCGTCCGTCTTTCAATCCGATTATCCTGAGTACGAAGTGATCCTAATAGACAACGGCTCAACGGATGGATCCGCCGATATTGCTTCCAAGATAGCGGGGACGCTAGGGAATTTGAGGATTCTCAAGTCCCCAGTGAACCTGGGATTTGCTGGTGGAAACAACTTGGGTGCGTCTGTTGCGGATGGAGATATCTTGGTCTTTCTCAACGTGGACACAGAAGTCGCTCCGGATTGGTTGCGCGGTTTTCAATTTCGCTTCATTGAAACCCCAAAAGTAGGCGCCCTGCAAGCTAAACTACTTCGCCTGAGCGACCATGACATTTTTGATTCCGCGGGAGATATGGTGGACTATTTTGGCCATGGAGTATCCATCGGAGGCGATTGGAATGAGAAAGACTCTGGTCAGTACGAAAATCCATACGAAGTGTTTGCTGCAAGAGGTGCAGCATTGGCAATTAAGAGGGAAGTGTTTCAGAGGGTTGGAGGCTTTGATGAATCTTTCTTTCTTGATTATGAAGACATCGACTTGTGTTGGAGGCTAAGGCTGGCAGGATACAAAATCATGTATGAGCCGAAGTCGAGAGTTTATCATGCAGCTAGTTCTCGAGATTTCATTGATCGTTCGGGAACTCATGCCTATCATCCTATTAAAAATCGTTACATCTTGATGCTTAAGAATTACGAAATCTCGAACTTGGCTAAGCGCATGATTCCCCTTTTAGTCTTAGTCACCCTAATGTACATCGGCGGTAGTTTTCGTCAATGCAACCCCGAATTGCTCAAGCTCGTATTCAAGGGAAACTCGTGGGTGTTTTTGAACTTGAGGAGAATTATCGCAAAGCGCAGTACCGTGCAGAGATGCATTAGGATGATACCGGACTCTCAAATTCAAAGTCATATGATTATGACTAACATAACAAGACGAGCGCGATTCTATTACCTGGCCTGGCGGATAGGCTTTCCCAAGGCAAGTTATTGGTATGCCAGTCCTGTCCTAAAGCAGATCGAAGCATCCAGGGTTAGGACAAGCGCTATTCAAGTAAAATAAGTAAGACGACTTCTGCCAACATATCAGGGACCGAATTCCAATATCTGAATATTTCTTGCGCCTGACTCCGCCTTCGTGTTTAATAGAATCCTTCAAATAAATCAGATCCACATACGAAATCTTTTTCGGAAAAACGTAACATAGGCATTACGAAACGCGTACCTCACAATCTTATTGGAAACCCAAATAGTCTACCATGGTTAATTTGTTGCTGTAGACTACATTGGTTATAGGTTGATCGTAAAACCACTCGCTGTAATTCATAGGTGGTGCAACATATCCCCAGACATCCCCCCAAGAGGCTCTCTGACTATCGGCAATTGTGAAAACATAAACATTCGAAGATAAACTCTTGAATGAATATTCCAATTCTGCACTATTATTGTTATCAAGTGCATGGCTAATGTTGAGGTTATATTGCAAAGCTTGAATTGATTGGCCTTTTGTCGAATATAGTGCCATAACAGAACTCAGGATTACGTTTCCAGTGGCAATGTCAGATCTTGAAGAATAATTTCCGTACCAATTCGATACCGGTGCGTAAAGCGAGCCATCAAAGGGATATGTGCCAACTAAGCCTGTTTCATATGCTGACATTGCTCCGACGACGGATCCTGCAGAGATTAATATTATCATAACATAGGCGAAGTTTTTGGCAACCTTGCTTCTCAATTTTTCTGGGCGTCCTCGCAGCCTTGGAAAGAACACGAATAGTGTTCCCATTAGACCAAGTAGCCCAATTGCGATATTGGCTCTGAGTGAGGCATAAGCTATAGAATTAACGGCCAAGATTCCTAATGCCGCCCACGAGCCAGCAATTCTCCAATCTCCCTTTGGAAGTATAGTTGGCTTTCTAGCCAACATCGAAACAACGCCGATTAAAGCCACGACCAACACAACTAGGCCCAGAAGGTCCTGAGTAACAATTTCAAGAGTACTGAGACGATGAAGGTAAGGAGGCAGTGGAAGATTGTTGAGTATGGAGTTTACTGGTTGAGGAGTTAAATGCATCTCGAATGCAAGCGATTGTAAGATGGTCTGATATTCCATAGATAGAAAGTCATACACGTTAGAAATAGGTAAGCTACTTAGCACTATACTCAGGACTGAAGATTGGAAAAAGAAAACAGTAGCGATCAGAATCATTATTGGATTGGTATGAAATGGTGATTTAGTGTGGCCTCCGTGAATTGAACCGCGTCTTGAAACTTGCGAATAGACGACCAGGCAAATAATTACGCCTAGAGAGAAAGCCGCCATTGTATAATACGTAAGACTGGTTGCTGCCAAAATTAATATGGTCGAAAAGGTCATTGCCTTGCTTCCTTTGGCAGGAGTAAACAACAGCATTAGGAGGAATCCAAAATATACCCAACCCAGAGAGGTTCGATTAATCTGCTCGATGTTATCGAACCCAAGCATGACCATTCCATAGACGAACACATAGAATAGAGAAAACCAAGTACTCCTCGTGATTCTGAATGCAAAAGTGTAGAAGCCTATCAAGAAAAGAGTGCAGAACGGAAAGAAATCTAGTGTGGCTGGGGACAAACCAGTCAATAACCCAATTTGTGTCACCAAAATACTCGGCAGTGGAAGCTTTGCATCGATCCATACATAATTCGCCCAGCCTACTAGTTGAGAACGATCGACAGTTGCAAGATGCCCCGAGCGTGTTATCTCGGCTGCGTAAATTGCAGTGGTGACTGGAAATTTTCCGATACCTAGTTGTGTGTATGTTTCAATTAGAAATACAATTGCGAACCCAATCATACCGAAGATAAGTGCGGTTCGCGAGGACAAGGCTCCTGCCACAATCTGGTGACATCACATGACTTTAAGGTTATAATGAGGACAACAAATCGACCAATTGCAAGACAATCAATAACTGTGCAGCATTCAACATCCGAGTAGGTCAATAACATAAGAGATCTGATGATATTTACTGCCGGTCATTTCTTTCTGGTGAGCAAGGGTCCAGCTAGACAAATTCCATCATATCGCACGAGATGATTGTCGACTTGCAATTGGTCAGTGTACCTGAATCAGGATGCTTGTAGCATCGTAAGATTGGTAAAGCAGATCCCTCCTCACTTACCACTTAAACCATAAGCCATCACAGAGTCCTCTGAGCATCATCTTAATCTTCGTAGTTCTCTTTTTCTCATACAACAAAACTCCAAAAGCAGACCGAAAAGAATCCCACATCGCTAGCAAAGTCCAACCTGGCTCTTTGAGTCCATATCTCAGTAGCAATGAGGTTCGGTTTCTAACGATGTAATATCGACGAACGGGAGAATAATTCGAAGTTGCAATATCTTGCCAAAGAAATCGATGTCTGGTTGGAGTACCTATAGAATGGTAAAGTCGTGGCAATAAGCAAATTAGTATTTTGAACCCTCTTGCACGTGCCCTCAAGCAGTATTCTTCGTCAACTTGGTCCATGAAGAAAGCGTTAACGAATGGTCCCAACCGTTGGTAGATCGGAATCGACAACAGACTTCCAGATGTTATTACCGAAAAAGTATCACTCCAGAACCCGTTGCGCTCCAGCAATCGCGGGTAGACGGGGATTCCACTCGCAACATCAAAGAAAGCCGATCCAATAACCGCAATTCTCTCTCGATCTGGACATAGGTCATAGATCGAAAGGAGATTCTTTGAGTAATCTTCTAAGGGAATTGAATCCTGATCAAATAACAATATCCATTTGTAATCCCGGGCAGACGCCCATTTGACGCATTGATTCAGTGCGCCTGCGATACCTACGTTGTGATCATTCAGTATAATATCGAAGTGAAGAGATTTTGATAATTCTCGTAAGCATTCAACGGTCTCAGGTTCAGAATGGTTGTCCACAACGACAATGTGCTCAACGTTGTTCAAGATTTTAGGAATTCGCGACCTGATTCCTAAATCTGGGTTGTATGTGACAACTGCGCCACAAATAGGATGCCTGTCGTTCAATCTTCATCCTCGTTGGAAAGTCCCGATCCGACATGAATTGGATATCTAGTTTGATCAGCGAGCAACGAAATCTGAACTCGTTTCCTCAGCATTTTGGTAAAGAGGTGACAACTGTCGAGAAATGCCCTTGTTCTCAATCGTCTCGAAATATTGTATGATGATTTCGAAACAACAAGCAACCCGATAGCTCTTATGGCTTGCGCAACCACAAAAATCCATGGTGCTTCTTTGACCAAGTAGAGAAATAAATTTCTCGCAGTAAGATAATTCTTAATCTTAGAACCGCTTACAGATCCAGCATGATATATTATTGAGCTAGGAACATATATTGACTTCCATCCCGTTAATCGTGCTCTCCACGAGAGATCTACGTCATCATAGTAGGCAAAAAAATCTTCGTCCAATAAGCCGATCTGATTTATCATACTAGTATTGATAAGCTCACAGCATCCATTGACTCCCCAGACCTCTGTCGTTTCTGAATATTGCCCTCTATCTGGCTCAAGATACCCTATTTGTCTGGCATCCCCGAAACTTTCCAAGGCAATCCCAACGGCATCGATAATGTCCGGTTGTCCCATTTTGAGCACCTTTGGTTGTGCTAGCCCTGTTTTTGCAAAATCCATAGTCACTCTAACTAGCTCTTGTAAGAAATTCTTGCTAACTACCGTGTCATTGTTCAAGAGTAATACAAAGCTTGGGTGCAACTTCTGTCGCGCAAATTTTATCGCCTCGTTGTTCCCTTTACAGAAGCCGTAGTTTCTGGCTCCGCAAAGCAGAATCATCCTCCTTGCGGGATTGAGATTAGAGTATTCAACTGGCAAAACTGAAGTTTGAGTCTCGAGTGGAAATTGATAAACGACTATCGGCTTATTGTCTGATCTATATTGCGCATAGCTAGATCTAATTTCGATCTCACCAAGGGCATATTCTTTCAATTTTTGAATAGAATCGTCAGTTGAACCGTTATCAACGACAATGACATCAAAGTTAGTGTAAACATTTTGGAAAACTGATTCAAGACATAGCAGAGTGTCCATTCCTCCGTTCCAGTTTAGAATTATTATTGCTACTCTTGGGTAGTACAAGCTAGCAGAGTCCGAAGATTGTTCCAGCTTTAAATTGCTTGCTTAGGAAAAAAATCGCATGTTGAAGTCTGCCAAACCATGGGTGCTTATATTTCATTAGCTTTGGTCACGACAATGAACAGAAGCATAGTCCTTCATAGCAACAGAACTGCATCATGCGCCGCTTCTTTAGAACTGCACAATTCCATTCTTATTCTTGTTAGGATTCGACCCATTGCTGATAGAAAGAACACTTTAGCACCAAATGTTATAATCTTACTGCGAACGGTTCTGTTTCATGATCTGGCTTTGACAGTTTCCGCATTAGGTGTTAGTTCCAATGGTGGAGTCTTCAAACGTTACCGGATTCCTAGCGAGTTTATCTCACTCCTGCGTTCAATAAGACTCTCTTGTCTCTGAAGATTCCTGCCATAGTGTCATATCTTGGTATTTCATATTTCCTGAACGAAAAAGAGCTACTGCTCCAAAAGGCCACGGTGATTTTGAGCCCTAAGCATGGTAGCAATAGAAGTCTGTTGTGCTCTGTACTCTTAGCTTGTTTGAGCGAAATCAGGGCCGTGATGTTGGAACACTTGTTCCTCTGTATTTGCCATCTACGTTCTGCTTCTGCTTAGTCTTGCGCGTCATTAAGCCTAGTTTCAAGGGTAGCAACACCCAAAGTGAAACACCCGTTGAAAACACGAACTAAAGAAACCAAACCCTGGGAACCGGTTTAACATTAGCTGAACTTTTGTATGTAGCTGGCGTAAGACGAATGCGTGAGCATCGCCTACAAGATCGGCAAATATGTTCCAAGATTGTTTAAGCCGATTGCGAAGAGGCTGTATGTATCTACTTATCTTCGATTTATGCAGCCTTCAGGAACTTTCCACGGTATTCCTTTGCCCCCAAAGACCCTTGCGTCTGAAGTCGGCGGAGGTAATTTCATGAAGATCGGCAAAGGATCTGTCGATCTCTTGGTTAGTTTGGGAGGGCTTCAGTCATTTCACCACGTACTTGATGTTGGTTGTGGAATCGGAATAGTTGCCATCCCACTTTCTGCTTTCCTGGATAAGAACGGATCCTATGAGGGATTTGACATTGATGAACTCATGGTAAAATGGTGCCAAACATACATAACGTCAAGATATCCCAATTTCAATTTTAGAGTCGCTGGTTTAAGAGCAGGAGACAGCCCAATAGAGGGTAACCCTTCGATCTGGACATTCCCATATAAGAGTGAATCATTTGATTTAGTGTTTCTGTTCTCAGTCTTCACGCATATGTTTCCCAATGAAACCGAGAATTACCTTTCGGAGATCAATCGAGTTTTGAAATCAGGAGGGAAAGTGCTTGCGACTTTCTGATTAATGAAGAAACGCAGAGACTGTTGGAGCAAGGCAAATCCACGCAACCATTCGACAATTCAACACTCGATTACTATGTTGGCTTTCCCAGCGACCCGAGAAAATCCATAGGATACAACGAGGATTATATAAGGCGACTCTATCAGAACCTCGATTTTGAGTTAATCGAGCCAGTTAGATTTGGCACTTGGCGTCGTCTTGGAAGTGATTCATCGAATTATCAAGACATGATTGTTACGAAGAAAAAGTGGAACATTCGAAAGTATGTCATCATTCTCCGACTATTAGATTACGATAGCGCCCGACAAGGATGAAAAGATAACGGACAATCTTTACCTCGTCGAACAGTCCTCGCAACTCAATTAGATCATTCGTCGTAAGTGCCTTCGTCCATCCCAAGATTGGGATGAGGATAAGGATGAAAAGTATCGTGCCGACGAATAAGGTGACAAAGGGATTAAGGTTAAGGAGTGATAAGGGATAAATCACAGCGGCGCTCACACCCGAACCAAAATAAATTCGCAACAGCGAGCGTCCATGCAGTCTTTCCTTGACAAGATCATACACAAACCCTAATGAGATAACAAGTGCAACTGTTTGCCCTAATGCTGTACCGATTATGACTCCAAAGACACCTGTATAGGCTACTAAGACCACCGAAGCCGCGATAGAAACTATTGTGCTCAGCGCCGCGGCCAAGAAAGCTTTCCTAGTTTCACCAACACCATTAAGAAATGGCCCGCACGAAACATGGCCTACACCCGCCAACAAATTTAGGCCTGCAAGATACACGAGGTAATTCCCGGCGAACTGGTAAGCGTTTCCATATATTGCAGAGACCAGTGGTGTCGCGAGTGACATTATCAACACCGTTATCGGGATAATAAAGAGGGCCGAGTATTTCACAGATTGTTTGAAAGCTTGGCCTAGACTCGAAGTCCCTCCGTTTACTGTCTTGCTGAACAACGGAAACAATGCCGTGGAAAGTGGATAGGTGAATAATGTGACGAGCGCAGCAATGTTAGAGGCGGCGCTGTACCAGCCTATCTCCCTGTTAGAAACTACATAAACCAAAATAGTGTATTGAAGCGGCGTGATAGCACTCAGAACTACATTTGAAAAGAAGACTGGGGGGGCGTAACTGATGGTAGTGCGAACATACTCTTCGATATTTCTTGGAATAAAGCTCATATTTTCTGAAACTAAGAGGAAAAAGGAAACTACTCCCGCAGTAATAAGCCCAATTGTGTAACCCGCAACTGCTCCTAGCACAGCGTAACCGACTAGAATGAAAACAACGGATATCGCAAGTCTTGCGGCTGCGTTGATAATTTGAAGAATTGCTGCCTTGCCGAATGAGTGAAAACCGACAAAAGCTGCATTAGCATTATTGAATAGGACCTGTCCTACTACGGCGAGAAGGGCCACCTGTATTATTATCCCGCCACTAAGTTCAGGTCTATGTAAGAGGTTTGAAATTGAATTTGTGAATTGTATGATTAGGGCAAACAGAGCTATGCTAGCTGCACCATGGAGAACCAAAATAGTGTAGCTGAATGCTACAGCTTTCTTTTCATTTCCTTCCGATGTGTACTTGGCTGCATATCTTGTGATTGTCGAGGATACGCCCCACTGTAAGAAAAGGTAACCGTATGCCGGAACAACCAATACTACGGTATATAGGCCGTATCCATCCGGACCCAATAGTCTCCCGATAATTATTGACGCAATCGCAAGAACTACAGTTGACACTAAATTTCCAATAAATAGATCGTATGTTCCCTTGCTGATTGAGGCTTTACGGCCCCCTCCTGTGATTTGCATAATCTATTGCTTCATTTTCATTGGCATTTTGGTTTCGGTCTTAAATTGCATTTAGAAGAGATACAAGCCCCTAAGTGAGACATAATCCAGAGTTTGGCAGGGCCATCAAACAAATATGTGATGGTAATCAGACAATTCCACTAAAGCTGAGCAAAGGATCGCTCTCCGAGTATCAGTCTGTACCCCTTTGGGAGAGACCCGTTACCGTCCGAAATAACTGAGTAGTTTCCTATCAGACTGTCAGTGATCCTCTGCCCGCTCTGAATATTACAGTCCCTCATAATGATGCTGTTCTCTATCTCCGCATTCCCTACCGTACAATTGTCGCCTATTGCGGTATACGGTCCAATGTAGACATCCGGCCCTATAACACAGTTTGACCCGATCGTAACTGGCCCGCGGATATTCACTTCACCTACTGTCTTGGAACCTGCTCCCATTTGCAGATTGCCCGTGATTTTCGTTTGATCTGAAAGCGAACCCAATATGTTGGTTTCTATGTCACTCAGGATGAGCTGGTTTGCCTCAAGCAGGTCTTCTGGCTTGCCGGTATCCTTCCACCAACCCGATACGTGCACGGCTCCGACTCTCTTTCTATCGTAAAGCAGCATCTGAATCGCGTCGGTGATTTCAAGTTCATTCCTCCAACTGGGCTTGATCTTTCTCGCTGCATTGAAGATTGAGGGACCGAAGACGTAGACTCCTATCAGGGCAAGATTGCTCTTAGGTTCCTTCGGCTTCTCCACCAGCTTCACGATCTTGCCCTCTCCATCCAGTTCTGCGATCCCGAAGCGTGATGGATCCCCTACGGGACACACCCCGACTACGCAGTCCAGTCTCTCACTCTGGAACTTGCTGACAAAATCCGAGACGCCCTGCCGTAACAGATTGTCTCCGAGATACATCACGAAGGGCTCGTCATCCATGAAGTCTTCCGATACCAGGACCGCGTGGGCGAGCCCCTTTGGATCGGGCTGGTCAATGTAGGTTATGTTGACGCCGAATGCGGAACCGTCACCTAGCGTTTCTATCACTCCTTCCTTTATGGGACCGAGTATTATTCCGATTTCTTTGATTCCGGCATTTCGCAGATGTTCTAGTCCATACGACAGCATGGGCTTGTTAGCAATCGGCAACATATGCTTGTTTCCGGTGTAAGTGAGAGGTCGGAGCCTAGTCCCGTGCCCTCCCGCTAGAAGTAGCCCTTTCACCTTGCCCTAATCTCTACCTCGCTACTACGACTTTGCTCGGCAAAGATGCGCAATGCCTCATCTACACTCAGCATGTTGTATCTCACCTTATCTCTAATCCGGTTTGATATGAGACTGCTGTTCAGGGGTCGCTTGGCAAGTTGTTTCAATTGAGAGGAGTCTATCGGTTGAATCAGGCTCGAATTCAATCCTAGGCTGTTGGCTACCTTGACTGAGAAGTCGTATCTGCTTAGAGGTGTAGCTCCCGCCGTGTGAAACACTCCTGTTGCAGAGCTCTTCGCGATCGCAAGGATAGCTCCAGCCAAATCATCTGCTAGCGTTGGCGACGTAATCTGGTCTCTGACTATTTTGACCTCCTTGTTTGCAAAGAGTTGGGAAACGAGCCACGCTCCAAAGTTAAGTGGCTTTCCAGAGGAGGAAGAGGACCCAGTATTTGATAGAGGAACCCAGCTGTAAATCACTGCGGGCCTGCATACCGCAGTGTTCTTGTTTGCGGAAAGTGCAGCACGCTCACCTTCGAGTTTGCTCCTCGCATAAACGCTCAAGGGATTCGGTTTGTCTTCCTCGGTGTAAGGCGCGTTTTGTCCGTCGAACACAAAGTCAGTCGATACGAAGATGAATTTCCCACCGATTTCATTGCAGGCAGCAGACAAGTAGGCGGTACCGTCCCTGTTTACTGCCATCGCTTCTTCTGGGTGAGATTCACAGTAATCCACATTGTGCAAAGCCCCTGTATCGATCAGGACATCAGGATTGGCATCTTCCACAACTTTGCTAACTTGATCCTTGCTAGTCTTGTCAAGGGCGTAACTTTTCGAAATCCCGTCGACCACCGGAACCCTAGACTTGTAAGTTCCATAGACCTCGTGCCCTTGAGCGATAGCCAAGCGAGTAATCTTCTCACCGACCTGCCCGCCAGCGCCGACAACGAGTAGCTTCAACTTTGTACGATTCCCCAGTTTCCACTACTTGTGAGGAGGCCTGTTCCAGTCAAACGTTATCTTTGTCCTTGGGTCGATTATCTTCGGGTCATTCCAAGGGCGCCTTTCCTCGTCGGGGTTCTTGTAATCGTACAGCCTGTTCACAGCATACACTGTAAGCGAAGGTTCCGAAGATACTGTCTTAGTTCCATGCCAGAACTTTCCATTGACTCTTACTACTTGGAGGCGCTCGCTGCTCGCAACAATTTCGTCCAATTGACCACTGGTAGGAGAATTCGGATCATCGTCGTATGCGCAGATCTTCATAGACCCTTTGAGTACGATGAAATAGTCATCCTGCCCTCTCTGGTGCCTGTGCCAAGCTCTTATCATACCCGGATAGCTGTACGAGAGGTTTGCTTGAACAATCCGGTCCCCTTCCAAGAAGTCACTCCAGTCTTCCCTCATTATCTCCGCGAAGAAGCCACGCTCGTCTGGAAACTTCTTGATATCAGTCACTTTGACTCCTGGTAGCATATCGAATTTTCAGAATCTCCGCATAACTCTTGAATTTGTTGAGACAACCGTCAAATTAGAGAACAGGCGCCACTCCTAGAGCCACTTCTTTTGAAGCTTGCCCATCGTTCAGAAGATGCTTGTACCACTCGACCGTCTTTGTTCGAATAGAGTCGGTCACTTGATTTGATACAAGTGCAAACTCTATCTCGCGAACTGCGTCCACGGGAGTATACTTCGTCTCGTACCCCAGTACTCGCTTAGCCTTCCCGAAACTCACCTTGTAGGAACGCCTGTCAGGATCTCCGTACCACTCGATTGTAGGCCTCTTCGAAAGCGAATTCGCAACGATTTCAGCCAGCTCTTTGATTTGGAAGTTCTGCGTATCCGAGCCAATGTTGAAAAGCTGTTTGTTCACTTTCTCAGGTTCTGCTTCTAAGATGGCTAAGATAGCTCGTGCTGCGTCCTTGACGTGAATGAAGGGACGCCATTGAGTTCCGTCGCGCATAATCGGTATCTTACCGGTCTTTACCGCGCCGAGGACCATGCCGTTGATGGCCAGGTCAAACCTCATTCTTTCAGACAGACCGTAGACAGTTGCAAAACGAATCGTGGTCGAAGTGAATTCCTCATCGCCAAGAGGCAAGTTATCTTTCTCGGCAAGCATGTTCGCCCTGGCATAAGCAGTCAGGGGATTGGTCTTTGATTCCTCTGTAAGGATGCCATCCTGAAAACCATAGATGGAACAAGAAGAAATTAGCAGGTACCGCTTCACATTGGCTTGCTTTGCAAGCCTAGCGACTCTCGACCTGCCCAAGTAGTTTATCTCAATTGTCTTCCAAGGATCAAGTTCACCGGCCGGGTCGTTTGAGAGCGCAGCCATGTCAACAACGGCATCCACACCCTCAAGCAAGTTTCCATCGAAGGTGCGTGTATCCTGTCTAACCAGTGTCAAAGAACCAAGCGAGGAGAACCTTTCGCAAAGCTCCTGTCCAAAGTAGAAGCGATCGAGTACGGTTACTTGATGACCTTTTTGTAGCAAAAAAGGCACCAAAGTAGTGCCAATGTAGCCGCCTCCTCCAGTCACAAGGATCTTCATTTGTTTCGTCACGAATTATTCAAAGTGTCAGGGCAACATTCTGCATGTTAACTCGTAAGAGTTCTAGGTCTTGATAAGACCTAGACCGAGCTTCCTTATCGCCCTAAGCTGCCTGTACTCAATCCTCTTCATCAAGAACGACAAGATGCTGAAACCTATCAGCTGGATCCCGGCGATAGTCATTCCGAGGCCCGCAAGTGCCCAGCCAGAATGGAATACCGGAGAGCTGGTTTTAGCAGCCTCTATGATCACGTACGAAACAATTCCCAAACCTGGCACAAAGACAAGCAACCCAACTGGAATGAAATACAACAGAGGGTTGAACTCGTAAGCAAGGCGCATTATCGTCGTCAGAATATGGTAACCGTCCCTGTAGCGAAGCTTGGCAGTTCCAATTCTTTCTCTGAATGATGCAGGAACCTCGATCACTTTTCCGCCCTCAGATAGTATCTGAGCGCAAAGTTCCGCCTCAATACTAAACCCTGCGGACCTGAAACGTATGCCGCGCAAGGCGTCCATGTTGCAGATCCTGATTCCGCTCAGAATATCCGTCAGGTGGCAATCGTAGATCAGGTTAAACAGCCTGTTGAACAGCTTGTTGACCACTCCGTGTCCCGGCACAAAAGGTCGGCCCTTCTTGCCGTTCGTCCCAAGCAGCCTAGAGCCCACAACCATGTCTGCCATTGTAGCATAGGCGAGCATCTTGCGAAAGTCCTCAGGATCATAAGTCCCATCAGCGTCAATGAACCCGATGTACTTTGTCTTCACAAGCGAAACAGCCGTGTCGACGGCCGCAGATTTCCCTTTGCCGTGCTGTAGCATGACGTACAATCCGAGCGAATGCGCCACGTCAACCGTGCCGTCAGTACTCCCGCCATCAATGACAAGGATCCTCTGGAACCCCGCCTTCTTCACCTGCTCCACCACAACGGGCAGGCCCTTCGCCTCATTGAGTGTCGGAATAACTACAGTTAGGTCATTTAGCGATATTTCAGCTGTAAAGTCGTAATCTTGCTTTGAAGCCTGAGAAGTAGGAGAAGAGGGCGTCTCCGATTCTAGCAGTGTCATTTATTGCAGGATTTCCTCGAATTGCTGGCTTGGCAGGGCCTAGTGAATGCTGGCGTGTGGCTCTTGCGCAACGGTGAACCCTATGTACAGTTGATATATAAAATTGTTCTAGGCCATGGTAGGCCTTTGAGAAATTCATGAAACCATTCAAGAATCCCTCAATTTGAGAGCGGAAAGGGCCGCAAGAAGTCTAGAGGGGGTATAACACGCTCTCAAATACTTGAGCGAGAAAGAACACACTTTTCTCAGGGTCAACGGAAGCCTGTGTAACCCTGAGGGTCTTCTGCTCTTTTCCAGTGTGAGCGCCCGCAGTCCTAGTACTTTGGCCTCAATTCCCAAATTCGCGTTCGCTTCTGGCGACTCGAAGGAAGGAAAACAGAACAAAATGATGGAAGTCGAGAACGCTCCCAATTTGTGGCAAGCGCAGTTTTGTTATTTCTTTAGAGAACGGACCGCGTCAGTAAGACGCTTCAAGTCCTATCGCTTGCCTCATGGGTAAAAGGCCTCTTCTGAAGGAGATTTGCAATTCAAAGCTTGAAAATATGGACGCGATTTCTCGCAGCGATTTTCTTCAAGCTCTCGTCAAAAGTGAAAAGTGGCATCCCGAGCCGTCGGGCGGCTGAGAGAATAACAAGATCATTGTAGTCTCGAAACTTGGTCATCTCCCCGCTCGCAAAGCGCACATCATCGGCAGAACACGGTATGAATACGCTCTTCTCATTTGTCAAATACTCCTCAACCTTCAAGTTAGCCTTTGAAAGCTGAACGTCTTCGGCCCTAAAGAACCATGCTAGCTCGTGAAAGACAATTGATGGGATGTGCCAACTTGAGATCGCATCCAATCCAGATGTAGCCTCGTTGTGAAACTCGCTATCTTCAAACGTATCAAAGACAAGGACATTGGTATCAATTACAGCACTCAGGGCGATGACTGCCCCCTATCTATCGATGCCTCAATTCGTTCCACCGTTAACCTGGATCCAAACCTCCAGGTTTTCCTCTTTCCGCGCTTTGGTGGACTCAGTTTCACAATCTCTTCTTCCTCGTCGAACTCCACGAGGACCGAGTCGCCCCTGCCTATCTTGGCTCTTTGCCTGACTTCTTTAGGAATCGTGACCTGATAGTTCCTGTTGACCTTGCTAATAGGCATATTAGGCTCATTGGGCAAGTAGGCTTATAAGAAGTTCTTTTCGAGCGAGGCCGAGAGTCTTCCTTCCTTTCTTTCTTTTCGGGGATTACAAGGCAGAAGAAAAACTGATTTATCCCCTGAGCGCTCCAATCTCGGGCCGGTTTACGTAGTTGTCGCAAGGTCAAAGGAGGCTCGCGGCCGTGATGTTCACCGACATCGTCGGCTACACGGCCATGACCCAAAAGAATGAAAGGCGCGCGCTGAGCCTGCTCAACAAGCACAACGAACTCATACGACCCATTCTCACAAGGCACAATGGCGTCGAGGTGAAAACGATCGGCGACTCGTTCCTCGTGGAATTCGCCAGTGCCCTGGACGCGACGGAGTGTGCTGTCGAGCTCCAGAGGGTCCTCCACGAGTACAACCTCGGTTCACTTTCAGAGGAAAGAACCACGGTGGGGGTGGGAATCCACGTCGGTGACGTGATCCACAGCATGGGCGATATCTACGGCGACGCGGTCAACATTGCTTCGAGGATAGAACCACTCGCACAAGATCCTGACACATAGTCCCGCTTTTTTCGATATACCTTACAATCGGGTTGGAGAAAAGGAGAACCTGCAAACACCTTTTTTATTCCTTGAGCGGACGAGGGAGACGATTAGAGCAATTGTCCGTACCAGACTCCGGACAAGAAAGAGAAGGACTCTCAGAGTAATTAGACAGAGCATCATCATCATGATTCCTTGCGGCTAGTCCAGGATCTGAACGAGAACAATCGAGTTTCCGGGACGATTTGCAGGGGGTGGACGTTGCGAACCTGTTAGTCAGGTTCGAGAAGCTTCGGCGGAAGGAAAGAAGCTGAATCTTGCTCAATCGGCGACAATTTTTAGCATCCCCCGTCGCGCAGATTCCCTCGGAGAAACTAGTATTGAATCGGCTGTCCAGTAGAGACAAAGTGGTCGTGCTTCCCTTCCCATTCCGTGGGGGAACCAGCATTACAGCAGAGACATGAATTCTGTTTCAGAAATCCACGTGAGACGGAATAGCTTGCTCTCTCTCTAACGCCGCGCGACCCCCGGCGCTTTCCTAAAAACGACACCGCACGCTGAGTGACTAGCCACGCTTCGTTTCAGCCTGTGACTCGCGAGGCGAATCAACTTGATAGCTTTTTGCGCGCGGCCGGATTTCTCTCACAAAGGCTCCATCGATTGCGAGCCACACCGCTGTCGCGACGAAGATTACCGCGCCGAGGATAAGCCACGGGGTGTAAGTGTAGCTTCTTCCAATGATCAACCAAGCGACATCAGCAACGAGTATGACTAATCCCATTAGCACTGCAACAAACGACTTCCAATCGGCCATTTTCTAACTAGTCGCCTCCCTCCGACATATCATCTTTCCCTTGACTTGCTCCTACATAGATAGTAGTAACGGACTCGTTAAACCAAACTAAAAACATTTGTGGAGAAACTAGTTGAGGCATTTTTGTACTATGACGATAGGACTTCCCTTATCTCAGCGTATAGCAAAAGCAGACTCGAAGCTTGGAGATATGATAAGAGAAACATGACATTGCCAAGCCAGCTATAATCACCATCGTTCTTTGTCATTCCTTGCCGGAACAACACTGTTCACCTCCATCATGTTCGTCGCCATGGGGACACGAAATCTCTCTCGGGGTTCCCTATGTTTCTTTGGAAGAGCTCGGCTCAGGGAGATAGGACTGTACCCGGCTCATCGAGTATCGCTTCAAGTCTCCTGGACAGTGACCTGCCCTTTTTCAGTCAGACCGTAGGATTTTCCGCGACGGCGCAAGAGTTGTCTCTCTCTTCGAGCGCGCGGAGAAACCTATTTCTCCGTCACGCCTGCGAGTACCACATCGTAGTACAGGACACTCTGCTGTGTTACCTGTTTTGACTCGAAGCAGAAGCCGAAATGTAATGGCTGAAAATTTCGGATTCACTTTTTGTTCGAGGAGCAATGTTCTGCGAACTAGGGCGCTGATTTTTCCTCTACACGCCTTTTATCCCCCTCGGAGAAGGCAATCCGCAGCAGGTGCGCGGGTGGCGAATGGTGCCGGGGGAGAGCCCCGGACGAAATTGGAGCAACACCCTGTTGAGCGGCTCTCCAGTGTTTCATGAAACAAAAGCCGCCCCGCGCGCCAGCCAACAGATGGAAAAGGTTAGCCGCAGTGAATAGGGTTCTCTATCTGTGGTTTATCCCATCACTGCATCGGAGCAGGCTCCTGAGACAGCGCAAATCCAGCGGGAATGTGCGGGACGGTAATCTTCGACATTATACCACCGCGTCTCAGTCTCGCCCGCGCATCATTCATCCCCCTCGAATCAGTACCTGTGGTTCAGTGACCTCGGCTTTTGAAGTCTAAAGTTGAGAGGGTTGCGCCCACCGCTTTGATCGTTGGGTTGATCATTATTCGCTTCCGGGGCTACGCTTCTGCATGAAACAAGTGAGCTGTAAGGTAGAATGGACTGAAAATATAGCCGAGCGTTCAAGTGTCAATGTATAGTAATACAAATGCCATGACACAGAGAGGGCGCAGATGCAGGAATTGGCAATGCACAGGGCTACTTTCAAGATTCACAGCCTTATTCCATTTGCAAGCAAAAGTTGAAATAATAATTGGAGGTTTCTCTCCCAGAAGCCTCAATGAAGCCCTTAGCGTATATCTATCCTGTTACTGCGTTTGTGATTTTTCTTCAGGGAATTACCGGCGCATCCACGGTCTTGAACTTCTACGACGTCGGCTCCCACTTGGCCTCGGGATATGTGACAGGGGTCTTTGCCCTCGCAGACCTGGTGATTGCGTTCATCGCAAAGCCGAAGAGCATTGCACTAAGGTACTCATCCCTGGTGCTGTTCATCCTCGTCGTCATACAAGGGATGCTAGGGTTCGCTGCAATGACGAGCGACCAGATAGTCGCGGCACACTTTACTAATTTCCTTGTGCTCTTTGGCGTTTCAATCGCAACGATATTCTACGCGTTCCGCTGGGGCAGAGGTGTTGGCGGCATGGTGGAAAAGAAGACTGCCCAAGGTCAGACGACGACAACTACGACTACTGCGACAGCTTGAGCGAAGAAGGATATCGGGCTCTCAGGCTTAGGAATGCGAAGTCAGCCAACCTCACTGTGAACAGGATCAGCGTCGGTTGGTGGGTGAGCCTGCTGTTCGAGGATGCCATGTACCAGAGGCCTACATATCATGGTAAACCGTGTTTTGTGCGGCCCACCTTTTCTCGTGTTTCATATTGGAAGAATGGAATAAGCTCAGTAGATCGTGCGCGCCTTGTGGTTAGAACTAGTCAAGGTGCAAACCGGGGCCGGCGATGTGCTCGTCCCCCTATCTGGAATCAGCGCGTTGCGAACTAGACCCTGATTGACATGGTTGCGGACCAAGAAGTAGCCGAGACTACCACGCCGCCAGCCCGTTTGCAATGCAAGCAAGCACTAGGCGCGGATTTAAGGAACGAGACTATCCAATCCGAAGCAGGGATTCCTGCGCCAGCGCATCCTAAGAAGAATGAGATTTGAGTGGGACCGGTTCCACACAAGAAAACGCACGATCTCGACTCTTCAATCCCTTGTCCGAACCCTGTCGATATGTGCCTTACCATTTCTTATCTCGGCCGCTGACTCCCTGATCCAATATAATGAATCCCGATAACCTTATGAGGCTGGCTGGACAATCCAGCCAACTCGATCTTCGAAGGATACAACTGGAAAAATGTTGGGTTCGAGTTGGATATGAAAAATAATCAAATGAAATCGGTCTACGGAGTACTCCTTGTACTAATTGCCATTATCGTGATTGTTTCTGGAGTGGCTGCGTATTACTACTATCAGTATAGTCAGTCACAATCTGCAAATCAACAGTACGTAGCAGAACTCAGACGGCTTGGTGCGAGCTATTACACCAACGTGGTAATCGACTACGGAAACGATACTTACTACTGGTATAACCAGACGAAAGTGCAGCCGGGCTGGAATCTCTACACGGTAACCTTGCTCGTGACCAATGGAGAAGTCAATGCGACATGTTGCGAGTACGGTTCGCACTTCGTAACAGGCATAGGAGGTATCCAAAATTCCAAATCGGAATATTGGTTCTTATGGAATTACACAACTTCAGCTTCTTGGCAAACTGCCTCTGTAGGTGCAGACGAGATTACGGTCACGAACAACTCAATTTTCGCGTGGACCTATTGCGGCATCGATCCTAGTTACAATCCCACATGTCGTCCTCCATGAAGAAGAACTGAATAAAGTCGTCGGAGAGGGCCGTCGTTGTCGCATGGAAGCAGATACTCAAAAACCGTGCTAGAGCTCAAGAATCTGGTCATCGAAGCAGTAGAGAAGACGCTCGGAGATTCGATTCTTCTCTCCGGTGGGTTGGATACTAGTATCGTTGCTGCAGTTGTGAGATCGATTCTCCGCCCAGAGTCCGACTTCAAGGCGTTCACGATAACTATGAGGGGTGCGCCTTCGCCGGATGGCGAGTATTCTTCCATCGTTGCGAGTAAGTTTCAGATACCTCACCACCTAGACTCCGTAGATATAGAGGATCTGGAAGACGAGCTTCCCCAAGTTATTTCAGTGTTAGGATCCTTCGACCCAATGGAAATTCGAAACAGCGTTGCAACGTTTCTTGGAATGAAGAAGGCGAGGGCTGAAGGCTATTCAAAGATCATGACAGGAGATGCGTCGGATGAACTATTCGCAGGATACGACTTTGTTTTCAAGAAGCCCGAGCAGGAAGCAATGGAAACGCTTTCGCACTTATGGAAAGTCATGCATTTTTCCTCAATATCGCTTGCGAAATCACTTGAAATGGAGGCCAGACTCCCGTTCCTCTACCCACCACTCGTGAAGTACGCGACGACACAAATTGACTTTAGTTTGCTTGTCGGGCTAAGGGACGGGCAGTCATTTGGAAAATACATCCTTAGACAAGCCTTTGAGAATCTTCTCCCTCCGAGCATAACGTGGAGAATCAAAACTCCAATTGAATTTGGATCGGGAACGACTATTCTTCCCAAACTCTACTCGCGAACGATACCAGACTCACAATTTATCGACAAGAGGAAGAAATACTTTGAAAGAGATCATGTCAGATTGCGGGATAAAGAGCAGCTCAAGTACTACGAAATCTTTCGGCGAGTAAACGGTCCTCCTTCCACAATTAACCAGAATGCACGTGCGTGCCCCGCTTGCAATTCGAATGTACCAGACGATGCCACCTTTTGCAGAACCTGCGGAGAGTATCCAATTTGAAAGAATCAGCTCGACCAACACTTAGCACAAACACCAAAGAAGAAAGGCACACGTTCGTTCCGGGGCCACCTCGGCTTATGCGATGTGAGGCTAAAGTAGTTAGCAGCATAATCACTACACTACCGAGCGCGACGGAAATTGTGTGCCTTTTAGGGCTAGAAGACAAGCTTGTTGGAGTCACGCACGAATGTGATTATCCTCCCTCCGTACGTAAGGAGAAAGTAGTGATGAAATCTATCTTTGATAGCACACGCATGAACAGCAGGGATATAGACGATCAAGTGATAAAGCACGTCAGAAACGGCCGGTCAATCTACGAAATTGACGAGGGTTCCCTACAGGAGCTGAAGCCTGATCTAGTCATAACTCAAGAGTTGTGCGAGGCGTGCGCTACTCCGCTTCAGGTTATCGCAAAATCAATTGCAAAAATCAGACCAAAACCAAAAGTGCTTTCGCTTTCCCCCCATAGTCTGGAAGATATTTTATACAACATCATAGAGGTCGGGAACGAATCTGGAGTCGCGGATCGAGCTAAAAAAGTGGCATCTTCGCTCGCCGCAAGGATAGATGGAGTAAAATCGAAATGCTTTGAGAATCCTGACCTCGCGAGGCCCTCCGTATTTTGCCTTGAGTGGCTTGACCCTCTTTATTGCTGCGGACACTGGGTGCCCGAGATTGTTGGGTACGCGGGAGGACGTGAAATTCTCAGGAGAGCTGGAGAACCCTCTTTTGTGACCGAATGGGACAAAGTTGTTGAACTAGATCCCGAGGTGATCTTCGTTACTGTTTGCGGCTACCATGTTGAGAGGACACTTTCCGAAATTTCGACGCTGACCCAGAAGCAAAACTGGAATGGTCTACGCGCTGTAAAAAATGGAAGGGTCTACGTTCTCGACAGCCCGGCTTACTTCAGCAGGTCAGGTCCACGACTGGTTGACGGACTCGAGATAATGGCGGCCCTGTTGCATCCGACCTTATTTCCGGAATGTCTCTTCCCTGAAAGAGCAGCTTGCTCCCTGGAGGAGCATAGATACCTATCGACACCTATGCTCTAGATTTGCTGATGAATGAATTATATATGACAAGAACCATGACCTGCCAAATCTGTGGCGAGAATTTCACTTGCGAAGGCTCCCTGTCTCTTGGCTGTTGGTGTGAGCAGATCAGGACAACCCGCTCGAAGAGGCTGCAACTACAAAGCCAAGCCTCTGATTGCGTTTGCCCCCGGTGCTTAGCAACCTGACAAAAAGTGGAGGACTGCCAGAAGGTGTGCGATCATCCACACCTTTCTGCTCTTTTTCTCGATGATCTCGCATTGATGCCGAAGTTAGATCCTAAAAGAAAAGTGCCATCTTCGAAGAGGCTCGCATCTAGCCGGTGGTCCGTGTGAAATGGAGCCCCCTCGTCCCTCCTCTCGCTTGTTTCCTTCTATCTGTTCCCCACTATGTGTGAGTTCGTGGCAATCGCACCTTAAGGTCTCCCTGCTGCGAACGATAACCTGATCTTTCACTTGATGCATGTCTTTTTTCCACATTCTTGGGAATTAGATAGGGAGCTTGCTGGATTTAATGGAGCATTTTTGACTCCCGAAAGCACTAATCTGAAATTTCTTTTTCGGTCGATTGGCCTGCCTCCCGAATCGTTCAAGACTGTTGTACAGTTCGTTCAATAAAGTAGTGTTATGAAGACCAACTGCTCCTTCCTAGTCAAAAATAGAAGGTGTAAAAGAGACACGGTATCAATATCCATACTGGCAATCCTGGGAGCGGTAACTGGACTCGGAGCTACATCGGTGGCTACAGGCGATGCGAGCACCGCGATAGAGGCCGCAAAGCAGATAGGTCCACACGGACTGCAGATCGCGCTCGCACACGTCCCCTCATGGACTCACGCGCATCAGGTGCTTACTGACCACTTGTCGCAGTATGCGCAAAACGGGAGCATCGGCGCGGGCGTAGCAGGCGGAATCGGAGCCGCTTTCCGCAAAGGGCTAGCTCACGCAGGCAAGGCGCTTTTCCATCTTCATAAATAGCTGAAGAAGATAATCGTCGGAATTTCCAGATTATCCCGGCGAGTTTCGCCACGACCTGAGCGTCTCGTACCAAAATGCGAACAGCGAAATTGCGCCAATGGCGACCGCGAAGAAATCGAGCTCCATTAGATTGCCCGAAGGGATTACCCCAAACACAAAATAAGCAAAGAGGACTGAACTCATTACGGCGTAAGTGAATAACCTTGGGATCATGTAAGAGCTCACCGTAATGAAGGGCTGAAGGACGTCAACCTTGACCTCCTTGAGCAGAGAGTACCTGCCGTCCTCTTCGTTTTGCTTCAAGAGACCCATCTCCTGCAGTTTCTCGAGGTGGTACTTTGCGAGCGTGGGGCTCGAGAAGTTGAGCTGCTTTTGGATCTCCCTCACACCAATTGAATCACTATCTGGGCTCCGAATAATATGCATGTAGACCCGGAGCGTGTTCCCCTTCAGCGAGTAGTTCGCGTCCTTGGTTGATGTACGAACAGGCTCACGGGTCCGGAGACCATCGGCAGTAGTAGACAAGGGAATTGCACAGATTCATACCTCATGCTCTAACGGTCAGATTTATTCACAATGGAGCCGCAAGCCTACCATGATTGCGACTAGACGCATACGAATTTCCTCAGAGATAGATTTCGGGTACTAATGCAGGACATTGTTCAACTACACGAGCCACTGTACAACGCTCTTCTCCCTCCTGACAAAAGTGCTCTATTAAGAATCGCACCCTGCGAGATGAGGGGCATCGGAAGTGAACTCAAGTAACAAAATGAGCATATCACGCAAAACCCTCATTGGGGGCATGATTGGCCTTATTTTCGCCGTCGGCCTCATAATTGGAGGAACTTACGTATTCGGCGGGAGCAGCTTCCTCGGAGGAAGCAGCACACCGCACAGCACAAACACAAGCTTCCTCAGTACTTTGACGACCCAGCAGGGCGCCAGCACGAGTACAAGGGGAGCAGCTAGCACAATAACAACAGCGGTTGGAAGTTCGTCTGCGCTAAACAGTGCGTCCACGATCGGTGGAAGCAGCAGCGGGACTCTGCAGATCAGCATGATTGACCCGCCAGTCGTGCCTGCGAACGTCGTCGACGTCTACGTCAACTACACAGCTATTCAGGTGCACATTGCGGACGGGGGAAACAATTCCGGCTGGTTCAACGTAACATCCAGCGGATCAATCAACCTGACGGGCATCATCAGCAACAGCAAGCTCCTAGCTTCAGCAAAGCTTCCAAACGGGACCTACAACCTCGTGAGGTTCAACGTCACCTCCGCAGTTGTGACTGTTAACAGCACGGGTAAGTTGGTGAACTACACCGCTCAGGTTCCGAGCGGAAAGGTGCAGGCAACTATAAACGGCGGAGTCAGCGTCCAGCAGAACAGCGTTTCAGCTCTTCTCATCGACATCAGTCCCAGGGTGACTGATGCGAACGGCAACTACACGCTCATCCCATCGGCGAACGCAGACCCGCAGGCGCCAGTTACGCCTAACGCGTCAACGAATAGCACCTCGCAAACTCAGAGTGGGACCTCAGTAACCGTGACCAAAACCACGAGGACGACCCACACCAGCGCGTAGTGCGCATCCGAAAAATGTGCCTAATCGGCCCGGGCGATCAGAGCTGAGAGCTCGACCCCGGTTCCCTTCTCTTTTTCTTTTTCCTCTCCGAGAATTCAAACTCCAATCGGATTTTTGAATTTCTGAAGGATGCCTACCTGAAAGACGAGCAAGTCCTGAGAATCCCGCTCTAGAAGTGTGGTTGGAGAAGCGTCGTCCAAATCGGTCGGGCGATCGGACTCACTCATCACCAAAGATTTGGCAAAATGGTTTCTTAGAAAAAGGAAAACGGCCCTCAATCGTAAAGATTCGAACCCCCTATGAGTGCGGAGACCACCCCCTTTCCCTCCTATAATACTCCAAATTTTTAATAGCTCGTTAGAGAGACAACGATGGTTTTGCTGAACCCAAACGGCCCAATATGCCTCTCCCTACTCACAAAGTTCCGCTTGAAGACGCAAACTTACCGAGCTGATAGTCTATGCTAATCGACGTCCACGTGACAGCGAACGCGAAGGTGGCCAAAGTTGTCCAAGTAGGTGATCAAGGTTTCGAAGTCAGGGTGGACGAAAGGGCTCTTGAAGGTCGTGCGAACAGGAGACTGGTCGAGATTCTGTCGGAGCATTTCAAAGTTCCAAAGTCAAGGATTTCGATAGTCAAAGGGAGAAGTTCGAGGAACAAGATTGTGCAAATTCTTGACTTGTGATATAGTCGTCGTCCAGATACTAATCTCGGATAATAACTGCCAATGGTGCTCTAAATAGCAGACGCATGGATTCTCAAATTTGAGAATCGTGTTTGTTGTTATTTAGCGGGAACTTCGCCCTCCTTAATGTCCCCTAAGCTAAAGTGAAAGACGTGCACTTAACGAGGGATAGGCAGTCGTTAACCATAGTTGCACGAGTGACCGTCGGAGACAACTAGTTGACAAAAGGGGATCGAGTATGAGTTACGTCCTGACAGCGGTTTTACTGATTGTAATAGGCTTCTATGCGTTTTATGCCATTCAACAAACACTGGCTACAGTGAAAGTCACCGCAGTCAATTTGATAATGATGATTACAAGTCCTAGCGAAGACGATTCCAAATGTCTGTTGCCCCATACTTGTTATGCAGGGCGACAAAGATTTCCAAGTTAGTCATGAGAAAAAGATTTTCGACCACTCGTCGAGGACATAAAAGCACAAAAGCACCGTTGAGGGAAGGAAGGGACGGCTTCCATGGACGCGTCGCCGGTGAATCCGACATGGCTCGAGCAGTACGTTGCCAGCATAAACGCTCAACTATCCGGACTATATTTGGGTCCCGCGTAATCGTCACCGGCATCGAGGACGACTGCCATCCAGAAAGCTGCAGCCGACGCGCTTTCAATGGGAGGAAAGAGAGTTAGAGCGGTGCTCGCGCTCTTGTGGTGTGAAGCCTTCTCTGGTGACCATAAACGCGCGATACCCATTGCGGTAGCATACGAGCTCGCTCACGCTACCGCTCTCATTCAGGACGACATCATAGACCACTCTAATCTGAGGCGGGGGAGGGAATCGACCGTTGCGAAGTACGGACTCTCGAATGCCGTCCTCGCCTCCGACCTCCTGCTGTTCCACGTGCCAAAGATGGTCGCCAAGTACAGCGACCTGGGCAGCGAGCGGCTCTGCCTGCTCTTCGATCTTGTCGGTGAATCGTGCGCGTCCGCGACCTGGGGCGAGTCTCTTGACCTAGAGATGGCGGCAGTTCCCGTCACAAGTAGCGACTACGACGCGCTAGAGAAAGAGTACGAGGAGATGATAAGGTTGAAGACCGCGTCCATGCTGGGGGCGCCTTCTGCGAGCGGAGCAATAGTCGGCGGGGCCCGAACAAAGGAAGAAGTAGAGAAAGCATACATCTTCGGCGAGTCCCTTGGAATGGCCTATCAAATCCAGGACGACCTCCTCGACCTGACTGGCGACGAGGCTGCGCTGGGTAAACCAGTATTCACGGATCTCAGAGGCGGGAAGAAGAACGTCGTACTCATCCACGCCCTGAGGTGTTGCTCGGAGGGAGAGCGCAGATTTTTGGTGGGTCTCCTGGGGAGGAAGGGGGCCTACAGAGAATCCGAAATCCAAAGAGCAAGGCGCGTGTTTTCTGAATGCGGTTCGGTTGAGTATGCGTGTGCAAAGGTTGTGCGTTACGTCGATGAAGGCAGGAACGTCCTGAGCGCTTTCTCCAATTCTACGCGGCGCAATTCTTCGGCGCTGCAACACCTCCTTGAGCTGTCAGAGTATCTATCAAAGAGGTACTACTAAGGCAGACCGCAGGCGGAGTCTTCTTCTTAGTACACCTTCATTTTGAATATTGTCTTTAGTGTGTTGCCACTTGCTGAAGCTCTCGGAAAGGCAGCCGGTCGAAGTTTTTTAAAGTGTCTTTTTCTCTCTAGCTACAGAGAGTCTCAATTTGTGATCGACATTTTTTGGAAATCAAGACGCGACGCAAGTGATGAGGGAAAAAAGGGGGGAAGAGTGCACACGAGTCGTTGCCAGGCATTGCAACCGTCATGGTTGATATTCTATTACAAAGGAGACAGTCGATCAATGGCAAAGCCTTCGTCTCCTTTTTTGTTCTTCTTCTTCATCCTTACTGTTACCCCGAGAAACTCACGGCCCTTCCTTGTGAGCTCGTAGAGTATCCGCTCCCTTCCCTTCACCCTGGCAACCCTGGTTCTTCTGATAAGTGACGCGCCCTCGAGCTCCGAGAGGTGCTGGTAAACGCTTGCAGTGGTGATACTCTTCTTCTCAGCTGAAGAAATCAATTTCCAAAGGTTGTATCCAAAGTTGGGTTCGCTTTTTAGGGCATTCAAAATGGCTTGCTTGGTTGACCCTATCTCAAGGGGCCTAACGATCAGCTCCTCCCTTGCAATCACATGTTTTGGCGTCCCAGCTATCCTAGTTATTATCTTTGTGTCCTTGAGCCCAGCTCCAGTTATGACGCATACTACCCTATCGTTCCTCTCTAAGCGACCCTCTTCCCTCATTACATCAAGTGATGCTACGACTGATGCCGAGGCCGGCTCTGCAAATATTCCTTCTGTCCTCGCAAGAAGACTGGTTGCTTGAATTGCCTCTCTTGCCGAAACTTCTATGCCATGACCCTTCGAGCTTCTTATTGCTTGGACTGCGGTTTTCTTGAAGATTGGCTCGGATTCTTCGAGCTCGGTGAGTGGTTCTTCTTCTTCCTCCTCTTCCGAAAGGGCAATGTTTTTTGAAGATCTTCTTCCTCTTCCTCCTCCTATTTTCCTCAAATGCAGGATGTCAACAATCGGCGCAGAGGCTTGAAGCTGAACACCTATCATCTTGATGCTACTGCAACTACTCCCTTCTTCCTCTTCTTTCATCAAGCCTGCATTGTACAGTTGTTGTATCCCACGCCATATCATTGTAAGGTGCCCGCCCGTTCCAACAGGAACAACTATTGCATCAGGCTGCTTCCAATCGAGATCCTGAATTATCTCGAAACCAGTAGTCTTTTCGCCCTCAAGAATGAAAGGATTTGCCGCAGTAACCGACAAGAGACTACCATCTGAATCATAGTAATCTCGCTCCTGGTTGATCTTTGCAATTATCTCAACGCGTGCCCCATACGCTATCATCTGGTAAAGCTTTCCGTGGTCTGTGTTAGGGTGAATCCTAGTTTCTATGTCGATTCCAGCTTTGGCGCAATATGCTGCAAGTGAAGCCCCCAGATTTCCAGTTGTCGTACAGGAGATGCCTTCCACCCTCCTCTCTTTCGCCAGACTGACCAACACAGTTGAACCTCTGTCAATGAACGAACCGGTTGGATTCCTGCTCTCGTCCTTAATCCAAAGGTTACTGAAACCAAGCTCGTCTCCGAGCCTTCTTGCTTGGAGGAGTGGAGTTGCGCCTTCGCCTAGGGTCACTGTGTGCTCTTCCGCCACCTTTGGAAGGAATGCTCTAAATCTCCAGAGACCGGGTGGTTGCGCCTCGATGTCCGACCTATTTATCCCCTCGCGAATTTCAGAATTGGGAGCGAGCAACAGTGCAGAGCCACATCTAGCACACCTTGCGTCAAGCTTGTCCGTATCTACTCTTCGAGAACAATTCACACATTCGAAAGACATCATCATGGTGTTGATAGCTCAGAGATAGGTATGTAAAGCCAATATATAGGTCATGGCTTTTATATCCAAAACTTGCAACATTCCCTCATGATTTCGCTAGCAGGAGAGCCTTTTGACGAGAGGGGGGAGGAGAAGAAGCAACAACAACAGCGGAAAATAGAAACAACCGCCGGAGGAAGTCTTGAGAAGGGCACGACCCTTGTAAAGCGTGGGTTTGCCCACATGCTGAAACACGGAGTCGTCATGGATGTTACCAACACAGAACAGGCCCAGATTGCTGAGGACGCAGGGGCTGTGGCCGTGATGGTCTTGGACAAGCTTCCTTACGACATCAGGCAGCAGGGAGGAGTAGCAAGAACCGCAAGCCTAAAGGTGATAGAAGAAATTCTAGACCACGTCACGATCCCCGTGATGGCAAAGTGCAGGATAGGCCACACGTATGAAGCTAGAGTCCTTCAGGAAGCTGGGGTCGACATGATTGATGAATCTGAGGTTCTCACCCCAGCAGACGAGGAGAGGTTCATCTGGAAGTGGGATTTCGAAACCCCATTTGTTAACGGCGCTAAAGATCTTGGAGAAGCTCTTCGGAGGGTAGCCGAGGGAGCTTCGATGATTAGGACAAAGGGTGAACCAGGGACTGGCAATGTCGCAGAGGCTGTCAAGCACATAAGGATTCTGAACAACGAAGTTAGATTATTGAAGAGTACACTCGAGTCTCAAGATAAACAGGAGCTCGTTCGATTGTCGAGGGAGCTCAAAGTATCTTACGAGCTTGCAGAAGAGACTGCAAGGCTCGGCAGGCTGCCTGTGGTCAATTTTGCGGCTGGTGGTATTGCTACTCCGGCTGATGCAGCTCTCATGATGACACTTGGATGCGACGGAGTATTCGTCGGGTCAGGAGTATTCAAGGCAGAGGATCCGAGAGAAAGGGCTAGGTCGATTGTGACAGCAGTCACCTACTTTGACGATCCTCGTGTGGTCGAAGAAGCACAGAAGATGATAGATGAGAGAAAGTCTATGATGGGCATGGGGACGATGGCAAAGGAGCTAACACTCAAGATGCAGGAGAGAGGAATCAACGCTTGACGAGCAGACCGCGGCAGCAACAACGACGACGTCAAGAACCGGTGGTAGTGGGTGTGCTCGGACTGCAGGGCGACATCGAGGAGCACTTCTCGGCCGTAGAACGAGCTCTGTCGAGGACTGGAAATGGCGATGGCGAAGCGATATTGGTAAAGAGACTCGATGATGTGAAGAGAATACATGCCCTAATTATCCCTGGAGGGGAGAGCACGGTGATGGGCGGTCTATCCTCGGTAAAGGGAATACTCCCTGCCCTGCGCGAAAGAATCACGAGCAATGATAATGACGCTCTTCCCATCCTCGGCACATGCGCTGGCATGATAATACTTGCGAAGAGGGCTTATGACAAGGTCGTCGGGGAAACTAACCAACCGTTGATAGGCGCGCTAGACATCACGGTCGAGAGAAATTCATTTGGCAGACAGAGAGAGTCGTTTGAAGTGGAATTGAAGTTGGATCTGCCCGAAGGGGGAGGTGACAAGTTTCACGGTGTATTCATCAGAGCTCCCTCGGTCAAGTCAGTTGGTCAAGGGGTCAGGGAGCTAGCAAGACTGGGAGATTCAGTAGTGGCGGTTCAGCAGGGCAGGATAATTGCAACTGCCTTCCACCCAGAGCTGAGCGCTAGCACTCTACTGCACGAATACTTGATAAATTTGGCAATCTCGTCTTAGGCACAGGACGAAAACCGTCTACGCGGCCTCGAGTGACACGGCTTTTCGGAAGCGGGAGTTGCTAAAACAAGCTTATTCTCAGGATTGCAAGATTTGGGGAGGGGGAAGGAAGGAAAGGAATTACCGAGTAATATGCCCCGCGATGCCATCTGATAGGATAGCGAAACATGCTATAAGAAGCATCGTCGGCGTTTCACTCCTCATTGTTGGAATCATAATCGGCCTGGTGACTCGTTACTTTCTTTCAAATTCCACTGTATACGTGCCGAACGGTTCGTCGGCAAACAAGTCAAGCTCATATCCAAACATTGCAAAAGTCTCGGGACAGTAATGCACAAACAAATGAGCAGATTCGAGTAACCCCCGCTCTCTGGTTGAATTCTTTTTTCCTTCTCCTGCTCCTCTACACGATCACCGCCAATCTGGATAGGCAAGTGAGGCGCAAAGACTTGCGAACTGGCGGGCAGGGTTACGTGCATCAAAAAAAAGCTAGAGGTGATGCGGGGGGTTTCGTTTATCGAAGGTTCGGAGGGGCCGAGCGCTTCGGGCCATGTAGCATTCGTGGTACTAATCCAGGGTTCGCAACGGATAATGAGACTTATCTCGGGGAAAAAACGTCTTGGCCTGGACGATTCAAAGCAAGAATAAAGAGGGAGACCCAGAATAGAAGCCGAGTCTTTTTGCCAAATCCGAATGTCGAAGCAAAGAAGATGACTCATTCGGCAAGAATGGATTAGAAGCCGATTGCAGCTAGGGAAAAAAGAGAAAAAAAGAAAGAGTGAGGATGTGAGTCAGGTTATGACTTCCATGCAGATCGACGATTACTACTCCTCCACGGTGCTTCCTGAGAGGAAAAAAAAGCCCGCTCCTGAGAAGAAATCCAGGGCAAGAGAATTTTCGCTCGACACGTATGACCTCCTTGATTGCATAGACAGGGGATTAGGTCGCGTCGGCCCTGCCACGAGGTACAAGGTATACTGGAGGATGGTGGTTCAGAGGAGCGCACCTAGTGAAGGAATAATCGCAAATCCCGAAGCCTTCGTTGCCGCGCTCAGGAGCATGTTTGGAAATGGTGCGGAGCAGGTCGAGATGGCGATAGTCTCCGAGATCGCTGAACGTGTCCTCGAACGCAATGTAGTAGTAGATTTGAAAGATCGTGTCAGACAAGAACTCGAAGAACGCTTCTTCGCCCTCGGTCTTGTCGACCTCATCAAGGGGATGAAAGCAAGAAGACAGGAGGAAGACGGCCGCGACCTTGATCCTCACCCCATTCCGGCTGCGAGGGAGGAGAAAAAAGTCTCCGATCAAGGCGTGAGTAAGTCGTGAGATTCAGCTCGCCGCAGATCGCGAATTCTTCTTCATCGTCGTAGTCACTTTGATCCGAACAGCGGTGTGTGTACACTGTCTTCGAGCAAAAGAGAAATTGTTCCGGCTCGGTCTCACTCCATTTGAACGCTCCGATTTCATGCTGCATATGAGCATATATCAGGATGCAGAACGATTTGGAGCGGAACGCTGCGAGGCCGGATTTTCTTCTTGAAATCACCAATAACGGAGATATACGCAATCCCTGAAAAGAAGGTTAAAGAGGAACATGTGGGCCGTAGCTAATGCGAAGCAGCAATAAGCATTCACATCTGACACCCGCGGATGAACTGTACTACCGAACCAATTCTATAATACTCGCATGCGCAAAGCGGGCCATAGATGCTTATGGCAGCGGAGTGCTGGACGTGTTGCTCTGGGACTATGAAGGAAGGGCCGGTCTCTCTCCCTTGGAGATAGCGAGATACCCCGACGAGTTTGTGTGTTCAATCCGAGAAGTCTTCGGCAACGCATCCAGCATTGTCGAAGAGAAAATTACTTCGCAAATCTGCCAGTATTTTCACTTTGATATTGCAAGAATATCAGGACTAGCACAAACCGTGAGGATGGCTCTTTCAGTTCTGACACGTTCATAGCAGTTCTCGTTTTTCTTTATCATTCTTCCTAGGACAATCTTTAATCCGCAGAGGTCGCCCATATTCGCATAGGCAGGTTCCCCCTGCGATACCGCAATCGCCTAGTCCATTGTCAAGACGACTATCTTCAGAAATTAGAATCGTCAACTGATCTTGAACTCTTGGATCACGGGGCCGCCTCAATGTGCGAATACCTCTTCTTCCACACCCAGCCCAACTCCGCCAGGAGCAGTTTGAACAAGGAGTGGCCAAAGAGCATTGCTAGTGGCGAAAACACTTTGATCGATTTGAAAGGGAACCTTGTGGCTGTTCGGAAGGAGAGCGACAGAAGAAGAGGAATCAGAATAAGAAGAGATGATAATGATGATAGTTGCAACGGCATCTTCTATTCAAGTCGGAAGAAATTCATTGTAGAATTCCTCTGTAGCTTAGCGATAGAAGAGGAATAAGACGGTCAGCCTAAGAAAAGGAAGCCAGCGAGGTCCAGCCGTACGAGATCTTTCAATACCGGCGAATCAACAATGTGTAGTGCCGCTTACAGTAGGAACATCTTAAGTCGATCCGAGGCCTTTTCCCCAGAAAGTTGTGACAACGAATTGACATATACAGCTCTCAGCGGAGGGAACCAACAAAAAAGGGAATAGCTTATGAGAGATCATCATATACAAGGAGCACAGCAGTGATAACAACAACGACGCACGGCCGAATCTAATGACGGAGTCTCTCCCCCTTCTTACTCTTCTTCCTCGCCCGGCGTCAACAACTCATCGACCACGGTCGGCAGCTCACCGGAATACTTTGTCTTCTTACGCTCTAACTCCATCTTGTAAATTGGGCACTGGAAGCACCCCATCCTTTCGATTTCCCCGAGCGACTGCGATTCGATGACCGCCACAACGTCACTCCCCAGCGCTCCGCGCAGGCTCGAGAGGAGTTTCAGGTACAATTCCCAGATGTCGCGGAAGTTGTAGTCTGTCCCTTCCGGCCCCTCGTACCCCGCCTTCTCCGCCAGAGAAATTATCGGTTGCTTGTTCACGAATATGCCGGTCAGCGCTTTATCCAGGCATGCCGGGAAGAGAGAGTCCTTGCACTCCTTCATCCGATCGATTGTCTCGGGGTCGTCAATCCTTAATCGCAACATATGCTCAGCCGGTCCCCCCGTGTATCCCCAAAACCTCATCGTAATTCGCTACAGACCAGCTAGCTTCGAAGCTTCGAGGGATATCTTCCTCGCCGGCGCCTCGGGCGTCGTGCCCAGCGCCACGACGATGCTTTTGCCCTTTATCGGGATGACTGCGACCTTCAATATGCCGTAGGCGACAATCATGTACTTGCACCCCCCGTAGAACGACTCCGCCTGCCGCATTAGCGAGGAGACAACGGCCACAAGCGGACCAGCTTTGTCAAGCAGTTCCTTGCTAGGCTTGAGCTCCTCGACCGAGGGCTTGCATTTCACGGAGAGCAACTCCCCGTTCGGACTCGCTATTGTCGCCGAAACGACTGAATCGTCCAGAGACAGCAACTTGGAGGCAAGTTTGTAGTAACATGGTGCCACTGTTGAAGCACTAGTCTTCATCATGAGCATTGTCTTTCGAGCTCCCCGTCGGATAGCAATACTCCCGAGCTTATTGGGGCGAGCCGGAATCTGGATTATGGATACTCAGATACGCCGATATCAAGCGCGCCCCTGCATGCAACGAACGCAATTGACGAGGATGTTTGATAAATGCGACAAGGAGATGCTCGTGACCGTAGCTCGATTATTAGCAAATTTGCCTGCGCTGCAGTCAAACCGATCTGGGAGCTGGGTTCTTTTCATTTCCATAACCTCACACAAATTCCGCCCTCTCACCCGCACGTGCGGGAAATTTCGGCGTCAGCAGGGTGCCGAGAAGCAATCCCCAAAAAAGCCTCTTGGAAAGGGCAAAATCTTCTACGCTGGCCCAAAACCCGAATTCCGGCCTATTGACCCTCTACAAAGTGAAATACGATTAACATCTTTGCACGAATTCTAACACGCATCTTCGTGGAGGGTCAAAGAAAATAGACAATTTCTACGAAGATGCTTGGATAATTTGTTCTCAGGAAAACTAGTCCGGCAAAACTTAACAATTTCACCCATGCCGATTCACAAACGCTGAAATTTTTCTCATGCGGAAGACCACTGTAGTTATAGTCCTGATTGGTATCCTTGCGTTTTTGATGTCCAGCACTCTGTTTGCTGTCGTGGCCTTTGGAAGCGGAGCTGCGGCTCAAATCCAAGAGAACAAAAAAGTCGTCACGTATCCCTTAGGTACAGTATGCGGCGACGCACTCGCCGGCGCGTACTCGCTCACAAAGTTCACAGGACATTCCAACTATCGCGGTTTTTCCACAGACTTTACGATCAACAACATGGTCCTCAGCGGCGGCGCCAGTGGGACAGTGACCGCGACAGGCGGCCAGGTAGATTCAATCGTCAGGGTGGGCAAGGTATCTCACGAGCTCGTCCAGGCGACCTTCACGCACCTCACGGGCAAGTACACGATAAACCCGGCGCACAGGGTGATGAAGGTGAGTTTCACCGTTTCTGAGCTCGACCTCAGCTCTCCTGTAACATTGCACTTGAACGATCCCAGGCTGCCGACGATTTCGATCTCATGTTCTACCACCGACTCTGCATAAAGCGGAGTAGTTCTCGAGCCAACGCGATTTGTGGGGACGTGACTGATTGTCCCCGAGTCGGTCACCCATGCTTTCGACGAAGCCTTGGTATCCAATTCGCCGTCTCCAGCAAATTGGTTGGAATGCGTGAAAAAAAAAGTAAAGATATGGCGGTCAGGATCCGGATGTATAGCTACTTGACACTGCTGCGTCAGCGAGGCAGGTGCGCAAGTCTCCTATATCCTGTTGAGCCACGGCTAGAAGGGCAGGCTTGTTCTCCTTTACAGACCTATCCGCGAGTTTTTTTGACATCCTTCATTGGGATATCATCGGGCACGTGATTCTCTTCTCAACCCCGTCCGTGAAATTCATCTATTTGAAACGGGCCTTAAATATCATCTTAATCTAGTGATGCAATTGAAAAATAGGACCGAGTTCTACATTTCTCCGTTGTGCAGTATTGATCTGAGAGGGACGTGAGTGAGATCAAAAAGGGGATTGGCATCCAAAATAGCTGAGAAAGCTCCGGGCTGGTTCACCAAGATCTTGATGCCCGAGCTAGTCGAGATCAAGGGAGAACTCAAGAACATCAACATGAGGATAGACGCGCTAGACTCAAAGGTTGACTCGGTCAGGAACGAACTGAAGGCTGACATTTCAAGGGCGGAGTCAAAGATTGAAGATCTTGACAAACGCCTGACAGCTCAGATAACCGAAGTTGATGAACGCCTCTCAAGCAAGCTTGATTCCGATCAGAAGCTCTCTGCAAAGGTTGATGATGTGGACAAGCGTCTTTCAGGGAAGATAGATGCAGTTGATGAAAAACTGACTGGAAAGATAGACGGCATTGACCAGAGGCTTACGAATAAGATAGACGACCTAGACAAGAGGCTCGACATCGTTCAAAGACTATCCGTACTAGAAGCCAAGGTGGCAGAACAAAGAAAGTAGTAGTAGCACTGCAATAGCACTTTCTTGGGACTTTCGGCTCTCCACTTGCCTCTTCAGTCAGGCTTTAGGGCAATAGCCTATCCACTTTATAAGCTGTTTGCCAGCCTGTGAGGAGTGTTCTTGCCACTTGGTCGAAGAGCGACAAGAGCTATGCCTGCGACGCAAGATGTGCCCGGCCGACTCTGACGCCACATTCGGCTATAAATCAGGTGCTCGGTAGGCAGGATCATCAATCTTGACCTGGACGACCCCCGAGGCTTCCAACGATCTCAATTCCCTGCGGCACCGCTGACGCCTAAAGGGATATCGAGCAAAGCGCATTCTTGCAGCCTCGCCGGCGGACAGCCCAATGCAATAAGCTGCAGACCGCTGAACCTAGAGGGAAAAAAGGAAGGGGACGCGAAGCGCTCGTTCTCGCGCCGAGAGATTTGGTTTAGGAAGGCGAATAGGAACAAGGAAACGGATATAATCACTCTGCGAGCATCCCAGCAAATTGTGTACCTCAAGGACATCACGGGCACACTTGGAAACGAGCTCTCCGGGAAGAGAGTCGCCCACTGCGTGACAGGTTCCATCTCAATTACCGAGGCGCCAAGAATCGCGAGACTCTTAATGCGCCACGGCTGCGAGGTCATCCCCGTCCTGACGCCGAAGGCGGCCGAATTTGTCTCGCCAATGATCTTCGAGTGGTCGACCGGAAATCCTCCTATCACCAAATTGACCGGAAGGGTGGAACACGTCGAACTTGTCTCGCCCGAGTCCCCAAAGAGAGTAGACCTCATCCTCATCGCCCCCTGCACTGCGAACACCATTGGGAAGATCTCAAGCGGAGTTGCCGACGAGCCTGTTTCAACACTCGCGTGCACCGCGCTCGGATCTGGAATCCCTATCCTAATCGCAAGCGCAATGCACGAGCCCATGGCGAAGAATCCTGTGATCCGTCAAGCAATGGAGAAGCTTGAGAAGGTCGGCGTGAAGTTCATCGAGGGCAGGCTGGTCGAGTCGAAATCAAAACTCGCCGAGCCAGAGGAAATTGTTCAGGCGGTGATCTCAGAGATTGGGAGCAATGCAGGAAGAAGGGGGGCTGGCAACGCCTTAACAGACAGAGAGTGGGCCCGCTCAAATGCTGACAACAACAGTCTTGCAGGCTACAGCGTAACAGTAACAGCAGGACCAACAAGGGAGCCGATTGACCAAGTGCGTTTCATCTCTAACGCGAGCAGCGGAAAGATGGGTGTTGCTCTAGCGGAGGAGGCACTCTCAAGGGGGGCAAAGAGAGTGAACCTAATTCACGGGCCCGGAGTCGTCGTTCCGGACGCGCTTCTGAAGAGTAGCGAAGATGGAAGAGTGCGCATCAGCGGAGTTGTGACTAGTCAAGAGATGCAGGATGCTGTTCTCTCCGTTCTTTCCGGAGGCGATGGTGAACACGACGTCCTGATCTCTGCGGGAGCGCCCGCTGACTATACAAGCCTCGCTCCTTCCCGTGGCAAGATCAGCACCTCGGACAAGCCAACCCTCAGACTCGAGCTAAAGGCAACAAAGAAGATCATCTCGGTTGCAAAGGAAAAGTTTCCAAAAGCTTTCGTCGTGGCCTTCAAGGCAGAGCACGTATCAGAAGGAGATCCAGCAAAGCTCACCGCCAGGGCACTCGAGACGCTCAGGACTTCCGGCGCCGAGATTGTTGTCGCCAACGACATTGGAAAAGCCGGGATAGGCTTCGGATCAGATTTCAATGAGGTCCTGGTCCTAACAAGGGATGGTAAAGCCAGAACTCTGACCAGGGCAAGCAAGAAAGAGATTGCAGCCAAGATCCTGGACATCTTAGGCGAGGAGATTAGGCGCTCCAAGCAGTATTAGTAGGAGCAGAGGTCAGGATCCCTCTGCGAAAGACGAGTAGGAAGAATAAAAAAAGCGATGAAACATCTCGGAGGAGTGTGCATATCATAACAGCATGTGCTCAATCGTCGCCGCAAACCGCCAAGATGGGCTAGATCTCGTCTTCTTCGAGAACAGGGACAGGCCCAGGGAGCCCTTCATCGGCAACGACGTCAGGAGAATAGGAGACGTTGTTGGAATCTACGACTTCAGGGCGAGGGGGATTGCCTGTGGGTACTCACTGAAATCAGGGACAGCCGGAGGCGTCGCCAACATCATCGGTTACACCGGGAGCAAGTCAAGAGGCGTGGTTCTGCTTAGGGCACTCGAGGAGGGGAGGTCTGCGAGGGATGCTGCGCAAATCATTGAGAGAGAAGTTACAGGAGGCGAGTACAGCTCAGGGCGCTATGTCCTCTGCGATGAAAAATCTATCGTCAGCCTCGAAAGTTTCGGAACCAATGTTCACCACGACGGAGGCGCCAAGAGCAAGTTCGTTGTCACGACGAACCACTTTCACAAGCTCCGCGCCGGCATGAGACTAGAAAACTCTGTACTTAGGGAGAAATACCTTCAGACGCTGGGGGAGAACATCACGGAGGAGGCCATAATTAAACTCGCCACAAAACACCGCAACCCCGCGATCTGCCGACCAGGAAGGACACTATCAAGTTTCATTGTGTTCAAGAAACCAGCCCAACCACCCCGCATACTCTACTCTCTCGGCGAGCCATGCAAGGGGTACAAAGAGTTACCAAGAAAAACCATCAGCATTTGATCCATGCTTTACGCCAGTATCCAATGTCGGAACACATTAAAAAAAATTGGAACTCTTGCGTGTGAGTGGAAGCAAACAAATCACCGGTCCAGTAACTCTAAGAAGAAAATACACACCAAGAAGCACACTTTCTAGAGTATATCGCCGACCAATCGGGCCCTCAAATTCGCAGACGATGGTAAAACCTTGGAGCATGAAGCGATCAGATATGATGTAGGGTTCATGAGAGAGCTAGAAGTGCTGCGGGAGTCTGGGAATACGATATTCCGAAAAGGGTCCGGCTCGTCGAGGAAGATAGATAGAAGATGCACTCGTCTTTCTGAGCAGCCTAGAACCAGTGGTGCATCCAGTACCTCTCAAACAAGACTCTCTGCATGTAGAAAGCGCGGCTCGGTGCGTGGAAATTTATCTCTGGATGAGGCCTTGAATGCCAGTTCCCTTTCACGAATGCAGCCTTGGCTTCCCCAGTCATAAGAAAGCATGCGCCGTCACCATCGAACGTCTTCTCCACTCCTTGGCCTTGCGGGTACAATATTCGTCAAAAAAGGCTTAAATTTTTGGGGCGCAGTTCAAGAGCTGAATAACCGAAGAGCTCTTTCGCTCATCGAACCCAGCCAAGGAAGAACAACTATGCTCTTCGCTCGATACAGTTGCCGCACAAACCGGAAGGGGGTACAAGAGTTTACTTTGAAGAAGGCAATCAGTTCGTATGAGCCCTTGGTTCACCTTTTCGCAAAGGCGCATACTGAAAGCCTGCACGAATGGATTTCGCCATCACGTTCGTAAGCACAGTGCGCAGACCTGTAGTATTCACAATGTGATCTGAGGGAATCAAAACTCGTATGAAAAAGGTTGAGACTGATCCTTGGCTCGAATCTCCACTTGTTCCTCATTTCATCGAACATATGACCTGGGATAGGTTGATTGAACTCGGATGCTTCATCGAACATCTCGTAATCAAACTTGCCCTTCAAACCGCAAGTGTGCTTTGAAACATATCTGAAGGTAGCCGCGATATATTCCGGCGGACATGAAACTAACCAGAAGTACGTGTTGTCGGTCTTCCACTCAGTCGTAGTGAAGGGAAGCGCAAGTGCGCATGCTCTCACTTCTGCGAGATCGCAAAGCCCTTCAAGCATGTATGAAAATAGGAACGTGGCGTCTGGATTTCGCTGCCGACGGTGATTTTGTTTCGCTCGAACGCAATATCCCTCGACATAGCGCTTGACGTGATTGTTGTAGTGGTACCGTGCATTGAACTGATTGAGCTCTGCCGACACTGCAAGCTTTGAGATTGAGGACGGGAGCTTCATCTGAAGGCGTTGAATCAAGTGGATGTCCTTGGCGTCTAGCACGGGAGGAGTGCGGGTGCTCTGCGATTCCGGTAAAGCTAATTTCTTCTTGGTAAGAAGAGTCTTTTCAACCGAATTCCAATCAATGTCCCAAGCTCCTTCTCGAATGTCGTAATAATCGAGATTCAGCGAGATTGATCGAAACCAATTCATCCTTTCGAGCTCATATGCTTCTATGTAACTCATCGAGACGAGCCAGTCAAGAATCCTTCGCAAATGGTATTCCTCATATGTTGGGATCAGCATAAGGGCCATTATACAACGGCCTGGAAGGACTTGCGCTCCATAGGTGGCGCCGGCTTCCTGTCTGAGGAAATCGACAATCGTCTTGGCGTCCACGTGATTTGGGAAATCAACGCGAAGTATCCACCGCTCGAGTCCCATGAGTTTGAAATTGAACTCGACATCGGATTTGATCCCGCGAGAGGGCAATTCATGCCAGACTTGGTATCGAGTCGTTTCGGTGCTAAGGCCAGCGAGACTCGCTAGCAAGCTGACGTTCTCAACGCCGTGGATCTTTATTGCATCGAGCAGTGCTCTTCCAGATTGTTGATTCATCTTCTGATCATGCTCAATTTCGTAAATTCTTAATCAGTTCCTTTCGAAATAGATTCCCATAAAATCCGAGTCCCTAACCTGTTAGGGAAGACGGTACTCCACTTGGACTATTTCTGATCAGGATCGCTTCTTTTTGATTTAATGAATGACGACCTCGAGCGTCATTTGGACTTGTCTTTATTGCTTCAGGTACTTTCGATTATTTGAGTATCTTTTAGGCATCGCTTTATCAGGTCAGCCAGTGCAGGTCAACTTGAAGCCTCCGCTTGTTGTTCTCATTGCGCAAGCTGCGCCAATATCTGCATACATTTGTCAGTTTCGTAGGATGACACGTAGAAGTGGGAAGCTCAGGTTAGGCACAGTAGGAGTTTTCACGATTTTCTTGTCAAGTCTGCTTTTCCCATTCGCGGTCATACTCGTTGCAAGCTTCGCTTACTCGCTGCAGCTGGAGACTTTGATCATGAATTTAGGCCCGTTCCTGATCCCGAGCTTAACTTCAGGAGTCCTGCTTTCTCTTGCCGGCAAGGATATGGCGAAGAATACATCATTGTGGATGAGACCTAACACTGGCCAGTGGAAACCATGAATTGACCAATCAATTGCATTCGATTAAATGATTTCACCTGAAAACGCAAAATCCTCATCTAGATCATGCCTCATCCACGGGCTGGGTGGCCATCGTTAGGATCCAGTTTAGCTTGCAACGCTCGAACCGTATCGTCAGCTGTACCTGGCCAACCGAAATGACCCGGCTGTTCTGCAGTTCCCAGTCCACTGATACTGTCACCCAACACAAATTATTACAAAAGATACGCGGACTATATGTAGGCGTTCCGTGGCAAGAAACTTTGTGGCAATTAGGATGAAGAAGAAGGACAATAGAGAGAGCGGGACCCTCATACTTAGGCTAGGCGCCGGCGCCGATCAGCTCGTGGATTGCCCGAAGGTCGAGGAGTCACTCAAGGGCATCGAGGGGATACTGGACGCTCAGGTCAACTGTTTCAGCCACATGGTGAGGATCGAATTTGATCCGAGGAAGTTAACCTTCGAGCAAGTCGGGAGTGCACTGGACACGCTGCGCCTTGACGAGGCGCACTTCAGAACCGACGGAGCGAGTGGAAGATCCAGGAGGGCGTCGGGGAAGCTGAGGCATCAAAACACTAAACCATCGCAGGACCTTAAGTTACGTCGCTTTTCCCTGCACTAGATCGAAGGACTTCGGTCTCCATTTGCGTTACTTTTTGGGTTTGGGCTTACTAGTAAATTCGCCTTCAAATCCCATGGATTATCAACGAACTTGTGGCTAGGTTCGCTTTTCCGTCACGGAGGTTCTAGTGGCAATCTCCGAAAAGTCATGGGTGTGCTGCAGAGCTCGCATTAACTTGTCCAAATCCTTGGGTGGCGGGCGGGGTTTACGGCTTTCCAAGTCGAACCACACACCGTCTGAGGTTACCAACGCTGAAACTTCATCAGTGGCGTTTCGGAATGTATTTCTCACTCGAAATCGCACACCATCTTGTGAGAGTCCTGCGACTTCCAAGTCGACTCGGAAATCTTCCATTAACCTCAACTCCTTTCTGTAAACTAGCTCGTCGCGTACGACAACTAGTCCGAATCTTTCTGATGCAAATCGAGAGACTGTAAAGCCGTTTTGACTGAAGAAATGCATGCGAGTGTTGGAAGCGTGATCGAGGTAAGAACTGTTTGCCGTATGTGCATTGGCGTCCAAGTCGCTCCATCCAACCCGAAATCGCTGCTCAAAATAGATAGTGTTCTTGCTCGACAATTCTCAATAACGCCTAGTTTCCTTACTTTTCGATTCTTTCCAGAAATAGATGTATAATTAGGTCCGCATTTTCAGTGGTCTGTTTTGTAGGACCACCCGCATACAATTTTACTAGTAACGAACTTTATCAGACGAGGAGGTAACAGAACCGGTAAACCCGAATAAATTCCGTTGAAGTTATTAAACACCCGGCTAAATTACTTCGACATCAACCCTATGACAAATTTCCGTTTCATCTACGTTGGAATAAGAGTGCGAGACATGCAAGAGTCACTTGACTTCTACACGAAAGTATTCCAAATGCAAATAGCGGATAAACTGGAAAGAACAGAGCCAACCAAAGGACAGGTGGTTACGCTCAAGAGTCCTGCCTCTAATCAATTGTTGGAACTGAACTACTATGAAGAAGGAAGTAAATTCGGTAGCGAATACAAAAATGGTGGAGAACTAGACCATCTCGCATTTGCCGTTGAAAATCTTCTCGAAACGGATGAAGAATTAAGACAAAAAGGAATCGAGATAGTCGCGTAGCCGTTTTCCATTGGATGGTCCGTAGGATGGAAAGAAGCATTTGTCAAAGACCCAAACGGCATCTGGATAGAATTACTGGAACGCAAAAAGTGAAGGGATAAAAGCCGACCACTAATGCCTAGTCCAAATTCAAATGAGGGGTTTCGTAGCAAGGGTTTCATCAGCCTTCTATGCCGCCGCGAGTGAGGAAAAAGGCTTTGTGTGTGGATGAAAAGAAGGCCTATAGAAAGTTACGTTTGAGTTCAGAATCCGGTGGTCACCGCGTAGTAATTCCAGGTCTCAGGAAGGGCAAGCTGGAGTCGCTGACTGACGGCATCTTCGGAACCGTTATGACAGTCCTTGTCCTGAGCCTTAGCGTTCCCATCATCACTTCAAATACTTTGTCGGTCGAGAACTCGCAGCTAATCGACTCCATTCGCGGCTTGCTCCCTGACATCCTTGCTTACGTCATCAGTTTCGTAATACTCGGGTCGTTTTGGATCAGGCACCACACCATGTTCCACTTCGTCTCAAGGGTGGACAGGGTCATGCTCTGGCTGAACATACTGTTTCTCCTGAGCATAGGCTTCGTTCCTTTTTCGACCGCGCTGCTCGGCCGCTACCCGCTGCTTCAGCCCTCTCTCCTGATATACGGAGTAAACCTGATAGCAACCAGCGTGACCTCGCAGGTGGTCTGGGTCTACGCGAGAAGGAGGGAGCTCGTAGCCAAGGACTCGCTCGACGAGCGGATCGTTTCGAGGATAAACAGAAGGATGACACTCGGACCGATTTCTTATGCTATCGGAATCGCCGCGTCCTTTTTCGATCCAACCCTGACCCTGGTAATTTACGTCGTGACGCTGGCGTTCTTCGTGTTCAACACCACTGGAGGTTACAGGATCGGTAGAAGCCGCGGGGCTGGTTCTGAAACTGAAGGCTCGTCGTAAAGAAAATTAGAAATAGCGTAGGTCTGGAACTGATTTGATCGTGATTTAGATTTGAGCGAACCCCAAAGTGCCAGGAAGCACCGCTCGTCCTAATTCATTCCCGAGATTAACATCATCTAATGCCGGTGTCAATATCGACGTTGACTACTAACTGCATGCCCCCCTCCACCACGACGGTCTTGGGAAAGGTCGAAGAACAACCCATCCACGTGCAGCTCGGATTCAGTCCGGTGATGTAAAATGTGCCGGCTGGCAGGAGTATTGAGTAGTGTCCGCTCGGAGAAATTGCCGCACTGTACCTCTGACAATTAGTGTTGGCCGTGGAACTCGTGCCAGCAGTAAAAGGGCAGTTCGAGAAGAGAAGACTGTAGCCAGTCAAATCCACCGTGCACGATTGATTTTCCTGACACACGGGCTGCGACGGTCCAACCTGAACGTATCCAGTCACAACCCCCTCCATTGTCCACGTAGTGGTTGAGGTAATTGTGGTGGTTGATGTTGTTGTTTTCGAAGTACCACCATACACTAATGCAGCAGTCACGCCTAGTCCAATGACTACAAAGGTCAAAACTATTGAGATGGCTGCGGAATTGCTAATTGAAAATCTGCCCGGTTTCACAGGTTTGATTCACCTTCATCTTTGCTTGTATGCAAATAGATACGCGATCGGTGAATATAACCCGTGAACACGATCTTCATGGTTGATAATGAGAGAGCGTGCACATATTTTCAACACATGTCCACGCATGCAGAGTAAGATCGTAGCGGCCTTTGTCTGAATGGGATAGGATTGAATATAGTTTGATTCCAACGCCCGGATTTTTGATACGAGTTGTTGGGCGTGAAAATTTCCAGAGGCTGAGATCTCCTACCTCTTCTGATACCGGAATCCCCGCTTAACGAATCGTTCGTGAGCGTCAGCCGCAGATCGAGATTCGGCATCACTTCGATTATCGAATCCAAATACATGGACAACGAAGCCTTAAATATTTTGCCCGCGGACCCACATGTGGGTATCAGTCACAACAAATTGAGCGTCGTAGTCGAGGCTGACGAAAGAGGCAGGATACTCATACCAAGGGAACTGCGTCGCAAATTCAAGACAAAGAGATACAGAATCAGCGCGAAGCGAGATCACCTGGAACTAGAGCCTCTGGAGGACGTGGATGAGCTCTATCTTAAATTCGCGGACAAGATAAAATCGGATTGGGAAACATTAGAGGAAAAGGGAGAGGAGTTTGTCTCAAGGGGAAGAAGAGGGAGACGATAAGATCTTACTTGCTGACACCGACCTCTTTTTCTTCTACTTGAAGGGCGGCAAGCTTGCACCGCAGGCAAAGCATGTAATCAAGATGGCGAGCAGAGGCGTTCTCGAATTGAGGACCTCCTCAGAAGTGTACGATGATGCAATTTCAGCGCTACGTAGCGACAACGTTCCAATGCCGACGATAATTGAATTTGTCTCCATGATGAAGTCGATTCCTCATCGGGCGCTGGCATTGAATGCTGAAGTTGCCGAAGAAGCGTTGAACCTGTATCAAAAGTATGGAGGGAGAAGGAAGCTCAGCTATTTTGACTCCTTCCATGCCGCGACCGCAAAGAGATACGACCTGACACTGCTGACTAGCGATGGCTATATGCAGGACCACGCGGACGACATTCGAATAGGAGTAAAGGATCTTCGGTCGATTACCACAGGTGAAGAATAAGAAGAAAGGGGTCCGTAAGCTAGGTTAGCAGTTGAGGTGCGACTGTTTAGTCGACTCTTCAAAAAGATAAAGTGCAGTGGCGGGGATGCTCGATACCTGCGCGGGTCGACATGCCAGAGTCTAAGATCGACTCCGTCAGGAACGAGCTCAAGTTCGAAATCTCAAGAGTAGAGTCGAAGGTCAAAGATCTCGACAAGAGGCTTACGTGTAAGATGAAGGAAATGGACAAGAGGCTCGACATAGTCGAGAGGCTGTCCGTGCTCGAGGCTAAGGTGTCGGCGCAAAGAAAGCAGCCGTATTAGTGGTAGTCGCATCATAATGCGGCGTGAGACAATTTTCATTCCGACTGCAGCATTAATGCGGATCTGCGCACTCATCAGGTTCATTTTATTGAACGAGTCTACACGCCTCCCAGAGAATCCGAAAGGCAATCGAATGCGACCGCAGTTTGCGCATGAATCTGATCTCTGCCCGTTCAGAACAGCTCTCTTTTTCCCTACGTGGGGACGAAATTTCAGCGGAAGAAAAAAAGGAGAATAACAGTTTATAGCACTCCAAAGGAAGGCCTCTGCTCTAGGACGGAAGAAAAATATCTCGCATTGACCACAAAGATTTCCATGGGCGTCTCCTTGAACAACAGGGCGGCGGTCTTTCTCCCCAACTATACAATACAAGATTTGCTCAAAATGGCCGAGCTTGCCGAAGATCTGGGCTTTGGATCCGTGTGGGTCGGGGACAGCCTAATCGATAGCCCGAGATATGAATCCATGGCAGTACTCGGCGCCGTCGCCGCCAGAACATCAAAGGTCAAGTTAGGCGGTGCAATAATCCAGCCTCACTTTCGAAATCCGGTGATGCTCGCGCTCACCTGGGCCACCCTGGACTGCCTTTCCAGCGGAAGGATGATACTCACATTAGGCACAGGAGGAGGCACTCCGGCAGGTGTTGCAAAGGAGGCAGAGCTTGTGGGGATTGATCCGAAAAAGAGAGGCGGGGCAATTGAAGAAAACGTCGACATTCTGCGCAAACTCTGGAGCGGAGCAGAGATTGAAAAAGCGGGCAAACTTTACGATCTGCGCGGAGCGAAGATAGGATACTACCCCTTGCAGAAACCTCCGCCGATATGGATAGCGGCCGGAATCTGGATACCCAAGTCTCGAGGCGACAGGGTCGTGTCAGCAACCCCCGGATACACGAAAAAGAAGGGCGAGAGCGAATTTACAAGAAATTTTGATCGCGCTGCGAGACTGGGCGACGGGTGGTTCGCAATCATGGCTACCCCCGAGGAATACGGCGAAGCTTCAAGGAAGGTCTCTGAACTCGCGCGAAGATACGGTCGCAGTCCCGAGAAGATTACTCGCGCGATGGAAATCTGGATAAACGTGAACGCCGATCGTGATCTAGCACGAAGGCAAGTAACAGACGTGATGGAAGGATACTTTGGAAGCGCCGTGGATCCCCAGACCGTGGAGCGCTGGTCTATTTACGGAACGAGGGAAGAGTGTCTGAAAAAAATCGAAGCCTATGAGGAGGGCGGCCTGCAGGTTACGAAGCTGAATATGGGATCACGGGATCAGTTGGGGATGCTCCGTGAGGTCGGAAAATCAATACTTTCCTCGTTTTGAACTATACCATTTCCCGGCTGTTCATCGAATGACGAAAGAGAAAAACAGGTAAATAACCCAGCAATCATACTCTCTCGAAGCCATGCGTCGTACGCTAACCTTTCTGATTGCAGCATTCCTGTTCATCGCGCCAATCTTCTTCCTCTCATCGTCTTTGCTCTTACCTTCAGCAGCGGCCTACTCCTCAACCTCCTCCATGGATCTTCTCCCCATGTCAAATGCAAAGTCAAGCGATGCAGGTGGAGTCCAAGCCGGATTTACCTGCCCCGTTATCTCGGGCGCAAAGAGTTCCGTTTGTAGCACGAACTAGTCGGGCTGGGCGGACAGCGCTCGCTCAGGTTCAGTCAGTGCGGCATACGGTTCGTGGAAGGTCCCGACCCTCTCCTGCCCCGCAAGCGGCACTACCTACGTCGCCCTATGGGTAGGAATTGACGGCTACTCCAGCAGTACTGTTGAACAAACAGGCGTCCTAGGGGAGTGCCACAACGGTGCCGCTTCGTACTCTACGTGGTACGAGTTCTACCCGAGCCCGATGGTCACGACGACAGTCGCTGTAAAGCCAGGCAACGTAATTAGGGCGAGCGTGACCTACTCCTCTGCGACGAACAAGTTCACGGTGACGATTAAGAACATCAACACGGGCGCAACGAGATCGGCGACCCAGTCAGTCGCGGGGGCGCAGAGGTCCTCCGCCGAGTGGATAGTCGAGAGGCCTTCCCTCTGCAGCGCCTTCTCTTGCGTGTTGAGCACGCTCGCAAACTTCGGCACAAGCTACTTTGGGTATGACAAGACAGGAGTGAGTGGGACGAGCTACGCCACGATCAACGGAGTCAACCATCCCATATCCTCGTTCACTGACGCAGCGATAACCATGGTGGGAAGCGGCTCAGGCCCGATCCTCGCCAAACCCTCACCACTCACCTCCGACGGCATGAGCTTCACAGACGCGTACGTCTAGCGCCCTGAGGACTTTCGCACTGCTGCCTAAGGAGTTTCTGAACTCGATCTCAGCTCTCCTGTAACGCTGCACCTGAACGACACGAGGCTGCCGACGATTTCGATACCCTCCAGCACTTTTGAAGCTTAAGGGTTCGTGGGTTAGAATCCCACCCCCGCGCACTTTATCTTCTATTCATCTTTGGATTAGCAATGCGATATTGGTGGGAGGGGAATCTTTGCGTTACGCATGGCTGATGCTACCCTATCGCTCTGGGACGCGAGCTTTCTCAGCTCCGCGGTTATGACTCGGCGCAT